>Ga0307507_10002371_pt1 | contig 39867 bp, 20 predicted proteins | sample 7_EM_MG_FD_207223 | JGI IMG/M metagenome (GOLD analysis project Ga0307507, IMG submission 207223) | Populus trichocarpa ectomycorrhiza microbial communities from riparian zone in the Pacific Northwest, United States - 7_EM | ecosystem: Host-associated > Plants > Roots > Unclassified | place...
TTAATAGTTAACTAAATAGGTCCTATTTTAAGATTAATAACGCCTCCTCTATAGGCTATCTAATCTCCTAAAATTGTTATAAGTGGATATAGGTGTTCCTTCTATCTATATAGTAACCCTATCCTTTTTACTACTTTTGGTAACATGTAGTTCCTTATTACTCTACTATCTATTAATGCTTCGAACTACTGATCTTGCCATTTAACTTATAAATTTAGGTGTTAACCTTAAATTCCTTTAAGGGCCTAAGGCTCTAATACTGGTTCCCTCTAGTCCTATGCGCCTCCCCTTTTCCTAACTATTAGCTGCTAGATCCTGCTTGTACTTAGTCTAACTTAGGCTAATACTTAGTTTATTTCTTTTCCTCTATATGCTATAGATAAGTATTCTCTAGGCACTCCCACCACTGTTATCCGTCTAGGTATTCTTCTATAAGGAATCTTCCTAGTTAAAGTATTAAGTCTCCTTAACCTTATACTTCTACTAGGTGCTATCTATGCATATACTTAGCATTCCTAAACCGCCTTTCCTTAGGTGCCTAATATATCCTTATTAGGTACTTCCGGTTCTTATCTTTTAGTGCTCTATATATATTATAGGTATTATCCATACAAGCTATCCATAATAGTGTGTAATATGTTAAGTGACTTAGGTCTACTCTTAGTTTATCTTTATCTTTAAGTTTAAACCTATACCTAGTTAACCTGACCACTAGTATCTCTGTTATAGGTATTAAGATTTATCATTCACTTCTCTAGTCCCTAGATCCTTCTTTTAGGTTCCTTAACATTATAATTAATGCCCCTTTAATATAACTCATGCGTTTTTCCGTAATAGGTTAGTCTTGAACAACTTTTTTATCTAGCTACATATAAAAGTCTTCCTATTTATTGTTGTGTTATTGCCTATACCACTTTCCATACAACTGGTTTAGTGTGTATGGTCTATCTATTAGAAAGTACCTTGTCATTACTACATTATAATATCCTTTAGTATGTCTTTCTTTGAACCTAATTAGGATATCTAGATCCTCCTCTTGTTTTAGTTTATCTAACTACTTTGCCCTAGGTATCCCTACACTTAGCCTATTAGTAATTCTTTATACGGGTGCTCTATCCCTTATATAACCTAGCATAGCTAACCTCTTGTCTAGCTTTTACTCTTGCTATGCGATAATTCTTGTTCTAAACTTATCTATAGTTTCTTATTTTCTATGTCTTGCAGTTGGATCCTTATAGTTATCTTACTTTTTAATCCTAGTATCAACTGTTTAATCTTTAGGCTAAACACTGCGTTTACCTAGGATTACTAATATTCTTATTCGTTCCCTAAACTTATAGTTCTTAAACTTGCGTCCTGTACTCATTTATTTGTCTATAAACTAAGTAGCTGCCCTTTCCCATCAGTTTTTGTCTGTTATGGGTCCTTGGGTATGTCTTATCTCGTCTTAAGAATCTTAAGCTTCTTATATCTCTTCTTAAGAATCTTAAGCCTATAGCCTTTTGCCTTTATTAAGTGATGAGCTAGCATTAGTAGTTATCTACTTGCTTAGTTTCTTCTAAACATTGCTCCTATTATCTTATAAAGCGATGGAAATCGTATCTAATGGTATTATAGCATCCGTTACTAAACCTTGTTCTATAATGGTCTTAGTCTCTGCTTCTATTTTGACTTCTCTAAGGTCTGCATACTCTTAGTAAGCTGCCCTTGTTACCTTATTGTTAGTAAATGCTTCGCCTATATTAAATTTATTATCTTTAATGTCCAATCTATAAGCTGGTTTGTTGGTTTCTCTAAACTTAGATAACAATAGCTCCTATAGCTAATAGCTTACGCCGTACTTAGCGTCCTTATAAATTCGGTATGCGTTATTATAACAAAACGCGAAACTATTAATTGAACATTCTTTTATTTCTCGCAGTGCACCGTCGTCCCTCTATATATATGTGCCGTCTACTGGCCTAGTTCCCTTTACTGCGTAATTACTTTAACTACCTCTATAGTCTCTGGCGAAATAACCTTGTTTTCTGTAATTTATATAAGCCTTATCTTTAAACCATTTTTCTTATTGTGGAGTCCGCCTAAACGTCTTCTACTACTGAGATCCCTGGTTTAGCCTCTACTTCTAGGTCCTTTAATTACTAGATCCTTAACCTCTAGGTTTCTATAGTTTCTTTTTCTACCTTTAGGTTTCTTTGGTACCACTTAGGTCTATTAGCTCTACGCCATTCTATAGTTTTTAACTCTATATTTGTCGTTACGTACTCTACGCCCTATATAACTGTAGAACTCTGCCTTGCCCTTTCTTAGCTTATTCTCTTTAATAGATCCTATTATTAATCTTTATTAACTAGTCTATTAACTCCCTTAGAGTATCCGCATCTTCTATTAGGATAATTACGTCCTAGACTTTAGTCTTAAGTCCTTACTTATACTATACCATAAGCGCCCTATTATTCCACTTAACCTATATAGCTAGTGTTTAAAACTGCGTTATATACTTAATTACTAAAGTGCGTTATACTAAGTTCTGAAGTTTCCGTTCCGCTATTGTAGTTGCTTTGGGGTCTCTAAACATTTGCGTTAACTATTCTGCGAATCCGTTCCAACTTGCAAATATATACCGTACGTCCGGGTTAGTAGTCGTTACACCATTTGCTTATATCTCTGTAAGGTAAGGCTTAAACCACTCTAGAGCTCTTCCTAATAAGAATAGTCCTGCGTACGCTACCTGGTCCGTAGATATTACTAACTTCGCTCCTTTCTGCATAACCTTAAAATGCATCTATATAAGAAACCCTTTGAGCTTTAACTTCTCCCCTAAAAACCGTTTAATTAAAGGTAACTTAACCTTTACTACTCTAATTCCATTAATGCGTTCTTTAAGTAGTCTACTATTATCCTATAAGCAATTAACTATTTCCTGTAACTGACCTCGCGTAACCACTTAAGAATCTGTATCTGCTATACTGGTATCTCCTAACCCTGAGGTCGTGGCTGCCGTCGACGTTGTCGTGACTAGTGCTTTGGGTGGCATATTATTCAATCTTATTTAATACCGTAACCTTGGTAGTAAATGTATAACGGAACCTTATAGCAGGAACTACGGTGGGTCCTATTATTAGGCTAGGTATGTAGGTAAGAACAGTATTAACAATATAATAATAACTAGTGGAGTGGTTGCCTAATAGATTAACTCCAATTGTATTCTAAGATTCACTACAAGGAGAGAACTATCTATGGTAGGGACTGAGGTCCTTTAAATACACAACTATACTCCTAAGAAATCCTCCCTTATACGTAAGGTACGTGTTGTATGTGGTATATATAGACGTACTCTGCGTACACTGCGTACACTACGTATAATATTATGTGACTTGCTTACCATTCCTCGTTATATAGTTCCACTGGTTCCATCCTAGACTGTGCCTGTATTAACTAACTAGCTTCCTCCGACTCTTCCCCAAGTAGTCGTAATATCGTACTTAAAGCGTCCGTAACAATATTGCTACTTCTAATACTTAGGATGCCGCAGTTCCTAACTCCTAGAATATAGCCGGTTTTAATTCTTAGGTTATGGATGTTTTTAATTCTTAGCCTACTGTTCTAGTTATATCCTAGTTACAGGTAGTCTTAATACCTAGTTAGAAAAGACAAACTAGTAACTAAAGGGACTTACCTACTAAATATTAGATAGTTATGCAGGAGAGGGATATAAATATAGATATAGTACTTATATTTACTCTAAAAACTAGATCTGGGCGTATTAGGATAGTAATACTAAGGGGTAAAGAGAATTTCCTTATAGAATCATAGATAGAGATGGCTTAGGGCTTTATATAATAGCAGTTTTAAATAATGGCTTAGGAGTTAGTAGAAGTCTTAGTAATATATTATAAAGGTAATATTTCCACCTTAGCATGTTCTAATTAGTCTAGGAGTTAGCAGGAGTTAGTGGGAGTTTATATAGTAGATTTTATATAGAATTTTACCTATAAACCTATAACCTCCACTTAAAATATTATAACGTGTTCTAATTAGCCTAGGAGTTTATATAGTAGATTTTATATAGAATTTTACCTATAAACCTATAACCTCCACTTAAAATATTATAACGTGTTCTAATTAGCCTAGGAGTTTATAGGCGTCTTCTAATTAGTTTAGGAGTTTATAGGAGTCTTTAGAAGTTTTACACTAGTGACTTAATAATATAAGGTAAATAAGTATTAGATTACGGTGAATATTTATAAAAATAAAGTAGATAAGTTAGTATTTATAGTTATCTACACCCCTAATTTCTCTCTATAATAATACTAATAAATTTTTTTAAAAATTGTTTATAATAACTCCCCTTATAGCCTAGGTGCTTTTGCACCTAGTAAACTTTCTAATTAGTAAAGAGGCTATTCTTGCCGCTACCTCCACGCTCTATTGCGGAGCCCTATATTTAGGCCGCGTCTAGCGTCCTTTATAAGTATTTTCCTATACCAAGTAGTTAATTAAAGCTTTAGTAAATTAACCTAAGCTTCCAACTACTTCCCTATTTAAAGAGGCCGTTTGCTAACTAATTCTATAGCCCTCTTTGCCCTTACCGCGCTTATACTCCCCCCGTCCTTGTCCCTACCCCTATCCCTATCCCTACCCCTATCCCCGTCCCTGTCCCTAATCCCTCTCCCGTGCTGCCTCCTGGTAGCGACAACAATAGTAATAATAATAATAGTATTAGCTAGTAGCCTAATTTACTATATATTTTATAATGCCTTATATCTTAAATATTAGCTAATATAGCATATAGATTACTATTACTATTACTATTACTACTACTTTATTCTCTACTACTACCACTACTACTACCACCGCTATTACCGCTTGCGGCCCCGCCGCTGCCCCTTATTTGGGCTGGCTTCGCGGCCACTTAGTAGGTAGACTAATAGCAGCTCCCATAGAACTAGGCCCTCTATAGGAAGGCTACTGTTAACTATATACCTACAGTTATAGGTAAATAGTGGTTAGACCTCCCAGCATTAGTAGGTGCTAAAAACACCTCTTATATTAGGAGGATTATAGAGACGGAGCTAGGTAAGCAGCTTATAGAAGAGGATTAGTGCTTAGCTTACTAAATAAGGGATAAGAAGTACTAGGCCTACTCTAAAAAGGGTTCCTAATAAATAAGCAGACCTGGTAATACCTATGCTTACTATTATATAGCGGCTTACTCTAGTAGGTACAGTCTATTAAAGCAGCGCAAGTTCTAGAGAGGCTTATAGTTACCACCTCCTCCCTCTTAGTCTCTTCTTCTAAAGGGGCCGCCGCCGCCTCCTCTAGGAGCTGGGGGTTTGGGTGTAACAGCGTAAGAAGGTATAATATAGGATTAACGGCTACAGCAAAAACTGGTATCTCTTTATAGGTAAGCTTTAACCTTATTCTAGTTAGTTTAGATCCTATATAGGTAAAAAAGCTAGTGTCCTAGGCGGGCCTAACCATAAGTTATCCTTTATAGGCAACTATAAGGTGTTATAAAAGCCCTTATTCTACTTCTTATCTAGGTTTAGGTTAGAGGGGTAGATATAATAGCTTTAATATATCCTTTATAGGGTAAGCTTTAACCTTATTCCAGTTAGTTTAGATCCTATATAGGTAAAGAAGCTAGTATCTTAGGTAGGCCTAACCGCAAGGCATTTTTTATAGGTAAGCTTTAACCTCGTTCTAGTAAAAGCTGGTGTCTTAGAAGGGCCTAACTGCAAGGCGTTATAGGTTAGGATAAGTATAGCGGGCCTTTATTCTAGGGTGGGATAGATAGAGAGAGTAAGTATAGCGGGCCTCTACTCTAGTATAGATAGATAGAGAAAGTAAGTATAGCAGGCCTCTACTCTAGTATAGATGGATAGAGAGAGTAAGCATAGCGGGCCTCTGCTTTGGAGTAGTAGTATTAAAATAGAGGTTGTCTTTATTCTGCTGCTTAAATATATAATAACTATTCTTACCCCCTTAAAGTATATAAGCTTATAGCCTAGCGCGCACTCTAATTAGTTTAGGAGTTTATAGTAGTTTGCTAGAAGACCTTAGGGAACAATAATAATAGTAGGGAACTTAGCGCGTGTTCTAATTAGCCTAGGAGTTTACAGCAGTTTACTAAAAGACTATAGGGAATAGTAATACTGGTCTTCTATCCTATTATACGCGAGAACGTTTACCTCTGCTACTATAGCACTTCTACCCCTATTGCTATTGCATTCCTGCCGTTCTTTAAGGCTATAATGCCATTAGCTGCACCTAAACAGGAGGAGTAATAACGATAATAGTAAGAAACTTAGCGCCTACTCCAATTAGCTTAGGAGTTTATAGCAGTTTACCGCTAACAAACTATATAGTTTAATAACGCCAGTCTCTCTCCTGCTATGCACAAGAATATAAGCCTTTGTTACTATAGCGTTCCTACCCCTATTAAGTGCTATTGCACTCCTACTGTCCTTTAAGGCTATAATGTCGTTAACTACGCTTAGACCGGTATACTCCCACTTATAGTATTTAGGAGGAAATAAGAGGAGTAATAATAATAATAGTAGGAAATTAGCATCCGTTCTAAGTAGCCTAAGAGTTTATAGTAGTTCAGGTAATATCTAGGTTTAGGTTAATCTTTGGCTTAGAGGTAGAAGAGCCTTACTCTAATTAGCCTAGGAGTTTATAGCAGTTTAGGTAATATCTAGGCAAGGAGCTTAAGAGATATCTAGCTCCTAGCTTATATTTTAGTTAGAGGTAAAATCTACCTTATCTAACCTATTGCTAATAATATTGGTAAACTCTTATATATCCATAAAGCTAGTTAGGTTATTAGTATCTAAAAGAGGATAGAAAGCAGTAGCTAAATATAGGTCCTATATATAGAGTTGGTTAAACTGCTTAATCCTCTCTACTAAAACGTCTATACCAGTATGGAGAATATTATAAGAGTTAAATAGCTATAAGCCTACTAGCTGCCTGGGGCCTTACAGCATAGCTAGATTACTTAAATAGATAGTATAAGTAAGTAGGAACATATTAAGTTCTATAGAAGCCCGCGTATAAGCACCTAACATTTCCTTACTAAATGTGTACTCTATTTTACCACGCACTGTCCTAACTGTTACGTTTAATAAACATACTTAATTAAATATAATATTAGTATCGTAGGTAGAGTTCTTATAATACTTTATCTTAATTTTATAGCTGCTGTTTAAGTGCTCTAGTCTAAGATTAATGGCTTTATATATATTAGGAGACCCAAGCCAGTTTATAACCCCTAAAGCTAGTATTACATACTAGAGTTTAGGCGAATTTACCGAAGTAAGATTCTACTAATAGAACAGCATCTTGCGGCTATAATTATACTATAACGCGCCAAAGAAGTAGACGATAAGGGGGTTAATAAGCTGTTATAGTATACCCATATTGGCATGTTTAACGGCATGCTAAACAGTAAGAAGTAGTTCGGCTTTTTAAAGTAGGCGATATATTATCTAAAACTTAATATCACCGTGCGCACGCCTACTTAAGTCCATGCCGCTCTATACTTTAATAGTAAAAGCAGTAGACTAAATATCCTTAACTATTTCTAGGAACTACTCTAGTGTAAGGTAACTAATTACCTAAGTAACATTCTCTATACGTTCTAATAATAACAAATTAGATAGGTTAGATAGTTTAAGTATTATAGTAAGAAGACCTTGGCGCTATATAGCTATATAGAAGAGGGCTATTACGCGCGCCATAAAGCCCTGCTTAACAATTGGTACCACTTAATAGTACTTGGCGTTCTCCTGTGTAAATAGTATACAATTCTATAGAGTAACGTTAGATCTTAGATAATAGTATACCTCCTTTTAATAGTCCTTAGGCGCTAAATGTGTGCATATAATAGTGTTGTATAGATTTATCTTAATATGGAACTATATAGGTATACTAAGGAGCCAGTTTTAACGGTTAAAAGGATAACCTATATAGGCCTATTCCTATTTTACTAACCTAATATAATACGCAGTAAGCTGGTTACCATAGGTAAGCTAGAGCTAATTAGTAAAGTTATTATATATAGAGCTATAGGGGTTATCTAGAGCCTAAAGTCTAAGCTAGTTAAGAAAGATATTTTTATAGACACCGTATATACCCTAGATAGTACCCTTATCTTCTATTATAGCACCAAACTGCCAGAACTTAGTCTTTCTGGTATTAATATAGTATATACTTAGCATCTAAGGGAAAAGATTACTTTTAGTAAAGATATGCTTTACCCCATATAAATAAACCCCCTTTATTATATTGGCAATAAGGTAATAGCTAATCTTTATTATTAACTTATCTCTAATAAAGCCAGGTAACCGGAAGATATTATTAAGTTATAGCGGTTTTGTTAAATTGTGCATTAATTGGTATAGCCTAGATAAAGGTAATTCCAGATAAAATATAATGGCAGCAGTTATTAGTAAATATATAACAGACGTATAACTAAGTAATTTATTATGTTTTATATTCTTAAAGTTTATATTATTATATACAACCACTGTTTGTGGGTTGTGCGCTAGGGTCTTAAAATGCCTCTATAAATATTAGCCCCTAAAGGAGTCCATAGAAGCCCTTTTAATTGGCCTAAAAGTTTATAGAAGTTTATAGGAGCTTATAGAAGTTTATAGAAGCTCTTCTAATTAGCCCAGGAGTTTGCAGGAGATAGATATAAGATAGTTAATATACCTCTACCTCCTTAGCAATACTATTTATAATGCGATTTGTTAAATAATAGCTATAATATAGCCTAAAGCTAGATAGCGTTTTAAATACCCTCCTTTTTACCCTAGAGCCTATAAGATAGATATCTATAAGTAAAGTAAAGAAATTAGACCGCTTTTTAGCTCTAAAAAAATAGATTATACTAGTAATAGTATATACCCACCTAACTAAAGCGTTTTAACCCTTTACCTTCTGACCTCCCGCCTGATAACTTACTCTATAGGCACGCTGGTTACCGAGCAGCTGTAGTAAAGTTATATACTATATTGGGGCGATGTCTTGCATAATATAAAAGGCAACTTTAAAGTCCAAGTTCTCTATATTTAACGTCTTGTTAAATATATTAAAGTATAGCTCCTAGATAAGGCGGTCTAGCTTTATAGTAAAAGACCCTACTAGTATAACTGCCCCTTAAATATAGCTAAGTTGCGGATTTTTTACAACTGCATTTAATAGTGCTCGCTATTGTCTTTTAATGTGACCGTACTAATGGTGCCTAATTATAATCCCCCTATTATCTACATTGTCTGCTCCAACCTAGGTAGATAGGAATTGTGCGAAGCTCTAACCCTCTTATTTTAGGGTATTAATTATAGCTTATAACTTTCTCGCGCGCCTATACTGTTGCATGCTTTGGTCTAATAAGGAAGGTTTAGGCTTGCTAGTATTAGGTTGGCTGTTGTTATCTATCTAGTTATTGCTATTAGAGGAAGCCTTAGATATATTAATAAAGTATTCTAGCAGGCTAGAAAGAGTAGGTAGGCTAAAGAGGCTAGATAGAGGACTTTAAATATCCTGCTTGGATAGATGCCTATTAGGGGTATAATCGGGCTCCATTACGGATGCAATATATAGAGTAAAAGATGGGCTTTTAAATAGAAGTATTAGCGAGCCAAGCAGCGCTATATTAGGGGGCAATATATAATATTAAAGGTAATAGAACTGTTTTCTACTAGCGAGGCTATATAGCCCTTATAAAAGGCGCCCATAATCTCTTAGACCCTTGGAGAGGAATCCACCTCGGCGCTCTATAATTGGCTGCTGAAGCTAGCGCAAGCGCTAACGCCCGTGGCGTACATTAGGCTGCGGCGCCGGTCGCTAATTGGCTCAGGAGTTTACAGGAGTCATAGGGGTTATAGAGGTGTGGCGGTGCCAGCCGCTGATTGGCTCAGGAGTTTGCAGGAGGTAAGGTGGATTTTCTCTCCGAGGGTCTGAGTCAACTGAGATAAGCACAGGCGCGATATGACGATATTACAAGCCTCAAGAATCACACAAAATAGACGTCTCGAAGCTCCAGTTGTGCATCTGCATACTAATTACTAAGGCTCGGGTCTTCTCCTCCAATCAGACAGACTTTTTAAATATGCTCATTATATATAGAGGTATGTTCGGTTGCAACTCCAGAATCAATCTGGAGCTCCTCCAGATCGGCAGTCGCGTCAAATTTGCACGCTTTACCGTATGAGGTAGTTGTTCTAGAGCTCTTGGCACCAGAATATTCTGGAGGCCTTGACCTCTCTACCTCCAGATTCAGAATCAATCTGGAGCTCTACGCGTTGACGCCTTGTCAAATATGGCGACTCCACCTACGCACGCGATCCTCATACAGCACCTGCACGTTATATATGACGTCCTTCTTCTTACCCTCGTAATTGGAGTCTTCCTGCGCCCGCGTGGCGTGCGAACTCAACACACAGACATTTGGCGGGGGACGCAGTGGACAACGCAATTACTCCACGGGCACGAAGAGAGGCTCCGAAACGTAACGCGAATGAGGCCGGAGGTGTTTAGAATGCTCCTAGATTGGATGCAGGAGTACGGCGATTTGAAGGATTCGAAGCTTTTATCGGCGGCAGAGAAGCTGCTTATATTCCTATTTATATTTAGCAGTAATGCGTCTTATAGAATGGCGTGCGAGTTAACCCAGCACGCATCGTCAACTATTTATGAGTTTGTGCTTACTTACCTGCTCTTCTTTATATACTAACTTACTACTAAATAGAGTCGTGTACGAAGTGCTTCCTGGCCTTCTAAAATTGCACAGAGAAATTGTAAAGCCACCACCAAATCAGACACCAGAAGAGATTCTGGCTGACCCAAAGCGCCACCCCTACTTTGCTGATTGTATTGGAGCGCTTGACGGTATGCATCTACCGATCTTCGTCGAAGGCGGATATGTAAGACAGGCTCCGTGGCGTAGTAGGAAGGGAGGATTATCGCAGAACGTTCTCGTCGCCGTCGACTTTAAGTTGAACTTTGTATACGTACTTGCCGGTTGGGAGGGCTCTGCTCACGACAGTAGAGTCCTTACCTCTGCCAAATCAAAAGGATTTCAAGCTCCATCTGGCCGATATTACGTCGCTGACGCCGGGTACTCAAATACGACTATGACTCTAACTCCCTACCGCGGAGTTCGATATCATCTTCGTGAACAGGTGCAGGCAAATATAAGGCCTCAGAATTATAAGGAGCTTTATAATCTTCGTCATGCGGCTTTAAGGAACGTTATAGAGCGTGCGATGGGTATTTTTAAGAGTCGATTTAAGTGCTTCGAGGCAGCTAAGCGTAATCTACCACTGAGGACTCAGGTAGAGCTCGTATATGCGCTGACGGCGGTTCATAACTTTATCAATCAATGGAATCCGGACGACTTGAATCAGTACCCTGCGGTGGAGGATGAGGAGGTAGATGAGGAGGTAGATGAGGAGGTAGATGAGGAGGATGCAAGGCTTGCAGAAGAAGAGAGCGATATAGTTATGAATGAACGACGGGAAGACATTGCAAGGCTTATGTGGGCAAGCTACTGCCAGGCGCTCGGCAGGCCAATTAATTGAGAGAAAACGGAGATATTTGGTGTATTTGTATGGTAAATTAGGGTAGTTCCCTAATATAATTGCTCCTTTATTGCCGCAATTTAGCTATCACGTACGAGAGCTCCCTATATCATTTCCAGGTAAAATCTAGCGACTCGTAGAGCCTGCCTTACTTACAGCTATGTTCGAATACAGCAGCATTAATTTGTATGTAGATTCCTATGTAATTAAATGATTGCGATTATATCTACAGCTTACGGCGTAGCAGAACTAAAGCTAGCTCAAATCTTAACCACCTCCACCTCTCTACAAATTGCTCCTTCCTCTCTGCCAACATATTGTTAACCAAGCTCCGCCGCAGCTCTGCTGAACTCGCCGTCACTAGGAAGAGCCTCGCGGTCGATTCTGACTTGAAGGCTCGCAGGATAATAAGCTGGTCGTCAGTCTCCATAGAGTTGAACTGGTGGATAAACTCCGCAGAGGCCTTCTCTTGGGGAGACTTCTGTGCCAAAAGCTCTCTGGTAGCTCTCATCTCTTTGGTCATAATATCTACCATCTTACTGAGTATATTAGCAACTCCTCTTCTTCCTCGCTGGCACTTTACATTATTTTCAACTGCTCGGGCAACTTGCTCTACGGCGCGCCTTCTCATAGATAAGGAACTCGTACTAGTGGGAGTCGAGGCCGATAATCTAGGTATAGAAGGTGTATCTGACCGAGAGCTTGACTGACTTTACTGACTCTTAAATAAATTAGGCTCGACACTTTCCTCGGCGACTTCCTCATCCTCCCTCTCATCTTCTTCATCTGTAGGATCTGTCACCTGCGACGTCGCAGCTTCGCTGAGGCGTAGAAGCTCCGGGTCAATGTGAATATTGACTGCTTCCTGAACCGATATCGCGTGTTCGCCACTGGCAAGGACTCCCTTAAATAACTCCTCTAGTAGAGGACCCAGTATATGGAAAATAACAACTCTATCTCCCGTCCTAGTACATGGGCTGGAGCAAAATCAAACCGGTTTTAAACTATTCTGACACCTGATGGAAGTCATAAATAGCTATTTCTTTCTTACCCAATGGAGCCTTTCTATGTAACCTATCAATCCTACCAACGCCATACGCTAGATCGTAATGATCTAAATATGGACCAAATGTACGACATCAACCATGACCGCAAAGTCAGAAACATATGTACATAGAGATGAGTTTCATGAGCCCATACCCAAATCAAAGACTAAAAGAAAGAAAACGAACCCTTAGGAAATACAACCGAAACGACCATCCAAAAGTTCTACGCGCCTAACCAAAAAAAAGCTCTATAGAAAGAAAACTTGCTTTCTTACTCTAATTTCTCCATCAAGCCCTTCCTTACCCTCATATTCACCACTCCTCCAAAACCAAAGGCGGGAACAATCCGCCCAATCCGCGCAAAGCAGCTCTTAGCCCAGTCCCTTGCTACTTTACTTGCTCTTTCCTGCCACCGCACATTCTCCCTGTTATACAAGTCCAGCCCAAGCAGATGCAGCGGGGTGCTGACTAACTGCACTGCTGCGGGGGTCAAGAACTGTGCTGCACTCGCACTACTCATGTGTCTTTCAAGGGACTCGCCGAAGTGCCGTGAGAGGTGTGGCGCAATGAGTGGTGGGAGGTTGAAGGAGGCGAAGACCGTGAGACAGTCCCTGAGTGTAAAAAGGGCGAAGGTTGCGGCAGGGACGGGACGTGGGATTTGGTTCGGGGAGCCGAACATTTGCGTAAACCGGCTATCTTTGTAGAGGCATAGGGCGAGATTGGAGGCAGAGGTTGCGACGAATTTGCAGGGCCCGGCTGTGGCCGTGGAAGCTGGCTGAGTACGGAGGGTCGAGGAGGCGGTGTCTATTGAGTTGGCAGTCATGTAGGTGCCACAGTACAGTGACTGAAGGAGAAATATTAGCGATTCGCACATTTGTCGTAGGGTAACAGGACCTTACAAAAATAAGCGCAAATGGCTTGGAGAAGACGAGGCGGTGAGGCCGGAAAAGCATTTGTCGAAGAGAGGACTTGAGACTTCCTCCCAGCGTATTGCGCCCGGAAGCATTTTCAATGATACCACTATTGATGAATGAGTATAGTAGGCTATCTGAAAGTCTTTTGACTTGAGTACGTACCGGTCGATTATTGTAATTATAGGCGCAACGAGAGACCCAGCAGCAGCCGCTGCAGTGAAATCTGCGCCCAGCCTTAAACCAAGGTTCCGTGTGTTCCAAGACGATGCTGTGGACTTTCCAATGGGCTCCATTTTGCTCGTGATGGCCGGAGGCCTCCAGCCATCGACGTGGACAGAAACTGGTGAAGCTGTGGCATCTCGCGATGACGCTACCACGCGTCGAGTGCTTTCCTCCCCCATGACTCCCTCCTCTTTTGTGGGATCAAATGTCCGCAATAAAACATACGGGCGTAAATTTCAGGGCACCGATGCCATTGGTAAAGGGTCTGCCGGCTGGTGAGTTGACAGTTGCTCTTGTGATGGTTATGACAGTAATAGAGTCATCCAAGAAATCCTAAGCCGCAGGAAGCCGACACGCCGACTTCGGCTGCCAGTCGGGCAAAGCTTCCGGATAGGGAAAACACGCGTAAGACACCGAAATATACGGGACGTACGGCTGTTTCTCCGAATATCCTTATCAAAGCTGACGTTTATTCCTATCATGCATGTACAGGTGAATTCGTCCAAGATCAGCCTCCGATGCTATCTGCTGGCATGTTGACCAGCCAATTCTCCCAGAACCGTAAGCCATCCAATCCTTGCTCTCGGCACAGTACACCCTTCTCCTCGGCCATTTCAAGCTCTTCACTTGCTACTCCTACACTCCAGCCGAATTTTTCCGCAGCCTCCTGTGCAGTGACACCTCTCCCATACAAACGCCAATCCCAAGGAATCTCGTTGGCAGGTGGCTCGTAGTGCAGTTCTCGAAGCCACGAGAGTAAACTGGCAATAGTCTTTTCGTCTGTTCGATCGCGTCCCTGCACTACCAAAAGGCCGCTCTTGAATCGCCGTAGGCGCACTGGTAGTTTAAGCTTGTCCCAAAGTCGCGCGGCTTTTTCAAAGTCCGTCGGGCTTACCAATTCAACTCCACCTCTTGCACGATTGAAGAGAGCCCACAGATCTACTAAAGTTATGATGCCGCCTTCTCTTTTCAGTATTCCCCTTGTATCGTCAGTCAGTAACTCCGCGAGATTCCTAGACAGCTCAGATACGTATAGCGAATCCGAGCCCGACCCAAGCATGTCCTTTGTAGTGACGAGCCCAAGCGCAGATGCGGATTGCGAGAGTAGTGCACTGGCTTCTGAATTGCCATTTGTGCCCAAGTTGGCTTGAGAAGCGAACGACTCCGCGAGAGCAACAATTTCCTTAGCAGATGTCATAAGGGCTTCTAGGTCCTCAAATGCCGTTCCAATCATCAACTCGTTATTCTTCCTTTGCTCCAAGCCTCTTCGTTCAAGTCCGGCAATACCAACAACTTTGTTGCGCTCCGGATCTCTTTCGCTTTGGTCAGAAACAGGGGCATATCCATCTTCGAACACTCCTGAAGATCGGCTTGGTTTTGGGATAGGTGGGGCGCTTTGAAGCAACCACTTGCGTTGCACCAATGCGTTTTTTAAGCGTTCGTAGAATATTTTCTCTCCGCCACTACGGAAGGAGAACTTGATACACTCTATCGACTCACCTTGGAGTGGCAAATTTGTCAAAGACGGTCCAGGCGAATCTGACCTTCCGCCATTTCGGGCGAGCTCAAGGCGTTTATCTGCGATGGATATCAAAGAAGCCCCACATATTTCACATGATAGTAAAGAAGGATGATTCTGGAAAGTGCATCGAGGGCATTGGAAGGAAGTAGCGGGTGCAGATGTAGATAAATCGTTGCTTGAGCTAGCCGCGGATATAAAATTCCCATGATCGTTAAAAACTCTTTGCGGTGTTGGAGCGATCGGTGAACTTTGCCGGTTTGTCATGGCTGTTATTGCAGCTTTTACCACATGGACTAAAGGCGGTTTTATTCCACATGCAAGGCACGGAGGAAGCGGAGTATGGGCATTCGCAGTCGCGGGGTCGAAATTTGACGGTACAGGATTAGAGAACGAGCAGATTGGACATATCCAGGTGGCACTAGTCGCAGGCGCGGGGGCTGGAGAAGGCGCAAGAGAGCGTAGTGGACTTCCATACCTTTCCGGTGTTGTCGAAATCGGGCTGCTTGTCGTGTTGCTCCCTGGTAGCATAGGAGGGCCACGAGTCGAAAGGGAGAGTCGCTTGGATGGCTTAGGGTAGAGCGTTATCTTTGGGGATGATTTGAGGAATCCTGCCTATTGATACATTAGGTCTGATCTTCTCGAAAAGATCAGAGCATCCTCACATAAAATTCAGGACGCTCAATGTCCTTTAAGTCGATTGCAACGGAACATTTTCTCGGCTCTTCGTTGTCAACGTAACAAGCCCGATGCGACGTCAGGTATGCATGACCATTTTGATATTGGGGAATCTTATATTTCCTACACCAATCCTCATAGTTAACACTGCTTACGACTACCTCATGAACCATGAGCTTCAGTAACGGAGTGACTTACCCTTCGTAGAGTCCAACGGCATCTTGGACAAACAATAAAGTCTCCTCCGGCAGAAGGGAAGGACGCAGAGCAGTAGTGAGGTCAAGCTGGTGAAGAAACATTCAGGACATCTGGGTCGAGCAGAGCTTTCGACCACGCAGAGGTCGATATCTCTCGTCGTCTGCTCGGGGCTGTCCAATCACTCTAATTGAAGCCATCGTCATATTGGAAGCCTTGATTGGGCTGATAGCTGACTAATATCTTGGCACCCGTTCACTTCGCTTCACAGCGTGCCAGATCACCTTCCCTTTCCCACTCACCAGTCCACACTGACTTCACTAAACCACTCCCTCATCAACGCCTTTCTTAATCTCGCCGTGCTCTCTACACCTTTGTCTTTGGAGGCGTAGTCCTCGCTAGGTCACGTTCTTCTACTCATCATGTCCACTCCAGCTGCAGTGCCGTGGCGACAACAACCACCTGCACCGGCATACACCGCCGTACCGCCCCGGCGCACTTTTACCCGCCCTGAACCCGAAGTGAGTTCATCGCGCCCAGCAATGACAGGAATGCGCGATGCTAACCGTAGCGCTCAGAAATCAGCACCTGAATCTAAACCAGCACCGAGGAAAGTAGACTGGCCTCAAGGGGTCCGTGAATATGTCCAACGATCGTTCGCTCCAGAGGCCACTGTGCCTGGTATCGAACGCGAGGACATGGAGAAAAAGCTGAAGCAGATTATTTCAGAGGCGGCTGAAAATAACACACTACTCGAAGTGGACTGGAACTGCCATCCACTTCCTCAGCATTTCATATTGCAAGATAGAAAGATGGCTTTAGGGGTGGATGGAAATAAGAGTGCTTGGGCAAATGGTTCCACCTCCGACCGGGTGAATCATTTCAATGGGCAGACTAACAACGTATCATTATCTCCCCCACTCAAGAAACGAAAGTCTAGCGATGTACCGCTGACCGACCCTGTCGATGATAATCAACCCCCATGGAGAAAAACTAACAACCGTAATGTGTTTGAAGATCGTATCACCTATGCAAACCAAGGCCAGGCCGACCGTGTCGATAAACGCCAACGCAAAAACCAGGATACCATCGCAGGAAAAGGTTCAAGTAAGTTCCCGCAAGCCGAGCTGGAGAAGCGGAAACAACGCTTCCAGCTTGCGAAGCCCATGAGTCAATCGCCGCAGCCCTGGGCATCCCCTCGAGATGACTCCGAAAATGAAGTCAGTACTGGCCCTGTTGTGGGAACATGCCAAGATTTGGAGAAGAAATATTTCCGTTTAACCGCACCACCAAAGCCCCAAACCGTTCGTCCCTTGCCCGTCTTAGAAAAAACCTTGGAGCTCTTAAAGACAAAGTGGCGTAATGAGAACAACTACGGTTACATCTGCGACCAGTTTAAGTCACTACGCCAGGATTTGACAGTTCAACATATCAAGAACGAGTTCACCGTCACCGTCTACGAGATCCATGCAAGAATTGCATTAGAGAAGGGGGATATGGGTGAGTATAATCAGTGTCAAACGCAATTGCGGGCGCTGTATTCGCAAAAGCTTGGAGGACATCCTGAGGAATTCCTGGCTTATCGTATTCTCTATTTCATTCATACGTGCAACCGGACCGACATGAACGACGTACTGGCAGATCTAACCCCCGCAGACAAAAGACATCATGCCGTCAAGCATGCGTTAGACGTACGGTCTGCGCTAGCTTTGGGCAATTACCATAGGTTTTTTCGGTTATATCTTGATTCACCGAATATGGGTGCTTACTTGATGGACATGTTCATTGAGCGCGAGCGCCTAGCAGCTCTCGCTAACATTTGCAAAGCGTGAGTTTTTTCCATTGCTCAAGTAGTGTGTTTGCAGATAGCTAACTGTTTGACAGTTACAAGCCGGACGTGAAAATTAGATTTCTCACCGAGGAACTCGGCTTCGAATCGGATTCTGACTGCATAGAGTTTCTATGCGAGCACAACGCGCAAGACCTTCTTAAAGAGGCAGACGAGGACGTCCGGTTGCTCACGGGCAAAGCCGGGCTGTTGTTCGAATCTTTGCGCGGTGCAGCTTTCAGCAAAGTAGACATTAAAGGCCAAATATGACCCTGATGAAGCGGCGTAGCGGCAAGCTATGCATCTCGCCGTCCTTGATTTTCGAGTATATTATTACGCGGCGATCATTACCATGATCCCGTGAAAACTTCTTCGATCTTATTTCGCCTTTCTCGACATCGTATTACTTTCATCATGCCATTAGCCATATATTCATCTTACTCTTTTATTTTGCGGGCCCAGTTGTTTTGTTTCAACATCCGCAAGGCGCTGCTTCGTTTCGGCGGAATTTTGCCGACCGGACCGTGGGGTTCCCGCTTCATGCAGTGTTGCGAGAACCTTCTTTATCATAGCCTCAGACGTTTCACGTCTCGGAACTGCATTCTCGGCCTACAGGGCTAGATGCGGACTGGGGCCGGTACCCGTTGCGAGGTCTGAATACGTCACCAGCGTGACGTATTAGGCGACGTGGGACAAGCGTTTTCAAAAGACGAAAAAGCAGAACCCCTATTCTGGGTCTAGTCTCTTCCGACGACTGGCCGGGATGAGTTTAACATAAAGGCTTGGGGGTTCCACCAAGATGGTTCTTTGTCTCAAGAACAAGGTCTTGTCGCTACCTCCCACGTGGTTAGCGCGCGAATATCAGAGGACATGACAAATCTGACGGTATGCTTTTTTCTTTGTGCTGGGTTTCGTGCTATTTTGACTTGGTTTACACGTCTTCTTGGGACACTAGCAAAGTGTAGGTCGGCCTGAGCGCTTCTCTGGGCGGCATGCATTGTTTTCGGCGTGTACACCAATCTTTGATAGATAAATTTTTGGGGCGCAAGTGGAAGCCAATCATGTTGGAAAGATGGTGTTCGGTTTGATGATTCGTCAAGGGCGGTGGGAATGCTAGCTCTGACCTATTTTTTCAACGGCGCTGTTTTTCCCACATTCTAGGGCTTACGGCGCGGAATGGGAGGTCTACTCGCGCTGCTTATGCTGGCTTTCGTGTAATTGACGCGTGCGTGTGGTGACAGTGAACGGGTGCCCTGATGACCCTGTAGACCTGGTGGACGAAATGCCCAATGCTGAATCCTGATTTGCCAACGGCGCGCCTCCACCCTTGGGGGTGTTAAAAGGTACGCTACGGACTGACAGGTGCAAAAGTCATTGCGCAGCTAGGCGCTGTTTGAAGCGGACTACACGGTGCCCAGGAAGGGTCTTGTTGGTGTTTGTTCGTTTTTTCGGGACAAATTCCAGGCTGTCGCGGCTTCGTAAGGCAGAAGAAAATATTAGAAAAGGAAAATGGGCGGCAATTTAGCTAGAGGCAAGCGGTGGACCTGCGTTGCCGCAACCCACAGCTGCAGCAGAGCAAGCAACCTAGAGGGTGGCCACCAGGCTTGTAGTCCGTAGCCCAATCGCACGACGGAAGAGTCAAGTCAAGGCAAGTGTGTAGAAAGGTTCATCTAAAGCCATCTAAAACCATCTATTACCTGGGTGCTCCCCGCGTCTTTCCTCAGATCCGTCTCTCTCGCCTTTGCCGCATCTCGAGGCCGCACCTTTGCCTGCAGCACAGCGCTCAGCTTCCATCGCAACTTCCATCGTGCGCGCCCAACAAAGACGCCCCACGCAAGACTCAAGCAGGCTTCCTGAGAGCCTTGTGCGATCCCGTTGTGTCGCAGCCACGAGCCTAAGAGGCTTCGCCTTTCAAGGGTCCCTGCAAGGGTAAGCCAGAACTCCCCTCTCGCCCTCTCATTTCTCCTGTGGACACTGCAGCAATTCGGGAAAGCCATCTTGACCCAAATCTCCATCCCCCAGCAGACTGCCTTCTCCCGCATCACGACCGCGACAAGGCTCCCGCGCGGCGTTACTCATCTCCACCTAACGCTCCTTGTACCAGCGGCCCAAGCACGCCAATCTACCGGTTTTTCTTCCTGGTACAGAACCCACCCGCGCCTCACCGAGCAGATCCCTCTCCACCATCACGTCAACAGAGAACCACCGACTCCTATCGAGCATACACAGAAGCTCTCATTATTCTCGCGACAAGTGCGCTACGACCGCCACAATGGTGAAGGTATGTTTCGCAATCATACGGCTTCACGGATTTTGCCGTGGGTGGCACCGTGCTGAATGCTCTACAGTTCCGAAGATCAATGAAGGGAGACAAGGCGGATGTTAAGGCCCATCACATCTCAATACCCCCCAAAGACGCAATAGCAATTGTACCCCCCAAAAAGGTGTGTAGCAACCATCATCACCTGCCTTCCCCGCCAAGTTACTCCTTAGGCAGCGAGGCTGCATGACCATAACCGGACTCGCGCTGACCCCTTCGCCTTGCTCCTATTTAGGTCATTAAAGCGCTCTATGACTATCAGGCTCCGGATTCGAATCCAAACTCTGGCTACCTCAGCTTTTCTCAAGGCGATTTTCTACACGTTGTGGGCCGAGAAAACGATACGGATTGGTATGAAGCATGCAATCCGTTGCAGGGCACGAGAGGCCTTGTGCCAGTGACATATTTTGAGCCGGTGGGGAAGACTGTGAGGGATAGCGGAAGCTCTACAAAGTCGATTCCATCAAGTCAACCCAGCGCAGGACACGATTCCGGCTACGCAGAAAAAACCTCAACAGGCAGCAGCGCAAATGGCATCGAAAACGAAGGACCAAAACCAATACGCATATCAAAGGCTTTAGGGAAAGGCCCTGGGGCTATGGTTTATGGCATAGTAATGTACGATTTCAAAGCCGAGAGACCGGACGAGTTGGAAGCGAAGGAGGGAGAAGCCATTATCGTCATTGCGCAATCAAATCCGGAATGGTTTGTCGCAAAACCCATTACCCGACTCGGAGGCCCGGGCCTAATTCCAGCATCTTTTATTGAGATCAGAGACATGGCAACAGGGCAAGCCGTGCCTGATGCGCAAGAGGCGGTCCAGAGAGCCGGAGTACCAAAGGTCGAGGAATGGAAGAAGATGGCTGCAGACTACAAAAACGGCAGTATTCCTCTTGGCAAACTCGAGTCTAACTCTGCACAATCACTACAGCAAGGTATGGACCGGATGAGTTTGGGTAGCAAGAGTCAGGCGGGGTACGACGCTAATGGTATTCATCAAGGGAACTCTGTAGGTATTGCCTAATTCTTCTTTTCTCCGTTCTCGAAGCTGACCGGGTTTGTTTCATAGACGATTTCACATTCTCGAAGCCCCAGCTCATATCAAAACCAACAGCAATCTCGCAATTCCGCTTCAGGGCTCCTTGCTCCGGTAAAAGCATGTGTTCCGCGGTATTGTTTCGCAGATGATATTTTCTGGTTTATTATTGAATGTCAGATGGAGGATGGCAGGCATTGGGAACTTCAACGCCTGTATCAAGACTTTTACGACCTCCAGATTCAGCTCATCGCAGCTTTCCCTGTCGAAGCTGGCACTGTCAAGGACACCGAGCGGACTCTGCCATTTATGCCTGGACCAGTCACATACGTAACCGACAACATCTCTAACGGCCGTCGAGCTAATCTCGATGAATATATTAAGAATCTCCTGAAACTAGGGCCTCACATTACACAGGGTACATTAGTCAAAAACTTCTTCGCTCCTCGTCAAGGCGACTACGAAATCGATCCGGATGTCGTTGCTGCAGAGGAGTATCGGTTGTCGCAAACCTCTCAACAATCCTCAGGCCCCTCACAAGGTGACTCCCGTCAATCTTCTGCCGATCATCTCCAGTCCACAACTCCGCAAACAGCTTATTCCAACGCCTCCTATCCATCTCAGGCAACCCACCAGCGCGGTCAGGCCTCCATATCCGGTCAACAACCAAATGCATCCCAACACTACCGCATCCAATCCGATCTCTCTGCACCAGCACCCACGCTACGACAGGGCTCTGTCATAACACAAAGCTCAGTTACGTCCACCATAAATGGTGCAGCACTCAAGATTAAAGTCTGGTTCGAGGAAGATAACTGCGCCATCATCCGCATGCCCCAGACCTTCCGCTTCGACGACTTATATAAGAAGCTGAAAGAGCGACGAGCGCTGGAGCGGCCAGAGGAAGAGGGTCAGGAAGAGTTGGCTGTGGAGTACAGGGATGAGATCGAAGGGCGGTTTTATCCCATCGAGAATGATGATGATTTGGCTGTGGCAGTGGATAGAAATCCAAAGCTGACGCTAAGTGTAACTGCTATGAGGTAAAATGGCCTCTAGGTAAGACGCTGTAGTGTGACTATCTTTCGTGGCTATCTTTCGTTTCTTCGCTTCTAAGATTCCGAGGTAGGGCGAGCTCCTAGCCTAGTTGGATCTTTTTTTATATGGGTGGGTGGTGGGTAAGAGGTGGGATCTCTAGAGCGAGCTTAGGGGACGGCAGGATCACACGACCTGCGCCCCCGATCACGAAACCGAATCCACCTCTTTCTACCCTTTTTTTCAGACCGCTCGCGTTTCGGACATGCTCCCTGGATCGGCTCGCGGCGTCTCCGGTGCATTCGGCGTATCGAGCGTTCTTTGCTATACGGGTGTTTCTTTTGTCTCTTGGGTCTGCTCTCGTTTTCTTCAATGGGGTTTCGGTCGGTATCGGTATCACCAGTGTTTCTTTATCTGTGGCTTATTCACCAGAGGATACGCGGAATTCGGGTACGGTCTAGTTGTTGGATGGACGGTATGACTACAAGGGTTCAGAATTTGCGTTGTTGTGTTGCATGTCATTTTGCTTTGTCTTTGGGGAGCGGAAGGTTTTAGCTGAGGTGTAAAGGTCAGGGAAAAACTTGTCACGGTAGCTATTTTCTGGATAGTGAAGGTAGTGAAGGCGCGTTTGACTTGGCTTGCGAGAGTCTGCTTATCCTTTTTCTCCAGATACATTTGGTTGAGTACCAAAATCGCTTAGTGGAGATGCTTTTCAGGGGGGCGCAAGGGGTAATTGCTGGTGAATACATTTTTGGGCTTCTCCATGCCCTGGAAGCCTCCTAGATGCCGAGTCTAGGTCTTAATCCGGACGACCCTAATTATGCAATACGCAAAAAGCGTAAGGTGCCTATGAAGCATGAAGAGGTAAAAAGAAACTTCCGTCGCCGGGAATCGAACCCGGGCCTTGCCGGCACTTGTTAAAGCTCTTAATGAGAGCGGCACTATTTAATTGTTAGCAGTGTATGTATGGGTGTAGTTGAGGTTACTTACAATCCTAGCCCCTAGACCACAACGGATTAAACGAGAGTTAGAATTTTTTAATACATGTACACTTATAATTAGCGGTGATTACTGTGGAAGACGTAAAAACTGGGTATGTAGGTCTTGTAGTGTTCAGTTTCCAGAACCGTGGGTAGCCGAAGTGAAAACTAAGATGGCGTAACGGGCATGTAGGAAGAAATAACAACGCCAGTAAATAAACTCTAAAATGTGCTGGAGTACTTCCTAGTTATTATGTTTTAGGAGTGGATTCAGGCTAGGAATAGAAAATGCAAGTGTTTAAGGACTTGGATCAACCCTTGAGGTGCTTGAGTGGACCTGTTGTGGTAGGAGGACTGAAGAAGTCCAAGATGGTTTTTTTGCCCATTAACAAAGGAATGGAGAGTTCCGTTCATTGCTAGTATAACTTATAGCATAGCATCTCTCTAGGACTGTGCTGATGTGAGCCTACCCGTCGCCCCCGGAATTACAACACTGCTCTTAGACTGGTATTTCTTGTCAACTCAGCCTAAATACCCACACAAAGGACCGCAGATGGGATTCACAAGTATGTCTCGTACCGAACAGAAACCCCATATTGACGCCCATCCATAGAAGAACTAGATTCATGCGTAGAGGTGATGCATGTTCTACTGGCATTTATTCCCCCATTGCTTTTCGTTCTTACAAAAATATATAGAACTAGTAAGTTACACTTAGTATAGGCAGAGCCAGAAGCATGAATTACGCCTATCGCGCCTTTCATACAGTATCAATCCCAGTATCAAAGAACAAAAATAGCGATATTAAAGTCTGATTGAAGTACGACCGCACTTTCGACAAGCTTGTTACTACACCACTACCTCTAGATTCAAGATATGGGGTAGAAGTAGAGGTGCTATCAGGGGCACCCGACAGGAAGGAGCGAGAGGAGAATCTAAACGGGGTAAACCACATCTGTAGCAGACTCCCAGTATCACTTTGGCAAAAGAGGTGCTCACAATTCACTAAGAAAATGATCGGAGGAGGAAAGATGTTAATTTCAACACAACAATGTGCCTATTAATAGTAACATAACCAGTGCCAGTACAAAACGCGAGACAGTCTTTGATATTATAGTGGGGTACAGAAGAACATAACAAATGTCATAGCACGTTAGTGGATCACGCTGTAATGACTGTTGCTGATCTTGACAATTTAGTAGCGGCATACTAATTTCACGCCGTATTTCGGCCCTTCGAGACCTGAAATGCCAGTAATAGAGAGCTCCTCTCATTTTCTAACTATATTTGGTGTCTGTAGTGCTCTCTTGTGGATTCAGTCAATACCAATAGGGAAAAAACACCGACATGCTCCCATCGTCAGGCTGTGTAACGTGAAGGTTTCAGCTTTCTACCTGGACCTAGGGTAGAATCCATCCTTCGGACTATGCAATCCTCTGTCACATCCACAAATAGATCGTGTAAAAGAGAGATAGGGGCTATCTTGTACAGTATTCCACCTCAGGCCTGCTTCTTTAATGTATATATACTGCTCTTTTCTCCCTTTACTTTATTCCAATTGCTATTACACTAAACTCTATTCCCGCTCAACTGGCAGCCCTCCTTTCACACGATTTCAAACAGCACCCTAAATCTTAGATCCAGCTATGCGTCCCGTTCTTCTCGCTCTTGGCTTCTTCACCGCATTTGTTGTCTCCCAACCTGACGCATCTCCATGCGGTGTATCCTGCACTCGATTTTGGCCTTACTCTTGCTTTCCCGATAGCATTAGTGGACCGAATGGGGCTTGCTGTTATACCGATTGTACAGGCGAGAATGCTTCCATCTTAAATTGTGTAAGTCGGCGTCACTTGTGACGATTAGCGGCCCGCTCACTGTGTAAAGCTATATTGTACTCAAGATGGGGCGAAGGGGTGCTGCATGCTCGGATAGGAGATGTATACAGCAAATAACAGGTCGAAAGAGGGCCATGTTTTTTCGGTGTTGAGGCCTCTATGTTGGAAAATGATTTGTTAGGGAAGGGATTAGTACATGGACAGTGTTTCAAGTGGATGGAGTTGGTGGAGGCTCTATATATATATTCCGAATGGAGTCTCCGCATACTGTTCCATGGAAACTCCAAAGCTCCACACGTTAAGCCTATTTTAGTAAGGTGTTGAGGTTGTAGTCTAGATTTGGATGAAGTTTAGTAGAGATAAGCTTACCACTTGGTATTCGCCACCTCAAATCTTGTAGAGGATTTCCCCCCAATATTCGTCGGTGTCATCGTCCTCTTATGCCTCTTATTATCGCCCTCAATATGTCGGATTGTATACTAGAAAGTAGTTAGAGACGCCTCTCTATTGACTCTGTAGTCTTTAGTAATATTAGGTATGAGTTTATACTAAGGTATTAATAAATTAACTTAACCAATTTCTACCTTAGCTTACTCAATAAGATAAGCTATATTATAATCTGGCTAGTTAAGACTAAGAAAGTATAGAATATAATACCTTTACTAAAGCTAGTTTTTATAATAAGTGTAGCATCCCCTATTTTATAAACTAGTCGGCGAAGCGCCTAACCTACTAAGTATAGGGATTCTTTCCCTTAAGGAGTCGGTATATAGTATAGGTAAGTATTTCCGTCTAATACTTAATATTTCAGGGATTAAAACCATCTAATATAAGCATTTAGAGCTATAGTTAAAGTTAATATACGTTTTATTTAGGTAGTATATGTTGGCCACGGAGGTAGCCTTACCTATGGGTAATATTGACCTATAACGACGGCTGTTAGACATCAGTATTAGCCTAATATCGTCTTATTACACCACCCTCTAGGGACCCCTGTAGGGGGTCAATTCTCTTATGTATATTAGGGCTCTTAGAGCCACCTTAAATAAAATAGATCACTTATTTAATTCTGTGTCTCTACCTACTAGTTAGCTAACGTCATTTGTCTTAATACCTGCCTAGCTGAAAGTTATAAGCCTGGTAACCTTCTGAGCACCAGGGAGATCTTAGTGGCTAGACAACTACTACTAAGCCTCTTTAAGCATAGTTCGTCACGAAATATTGCGTGCTTTACGCGTAAGCGCGTCTCTTTACGCAACCTTAAAATAAAAGCTAATATGGCAACTAAGGACTCTACGAACCCTCTTTTGCTAACCTAGAAAGACTGGCCTATATGGTTTCAATTTATCCGCTAAGAAGTAAGTTTTGCGAAGATCTAGGACTATGTTAACCCAGATAAGACAGAAAACAAAATTAAAGAAAATACTAAGCCAGCTATACCTTTAATAGCAGCAGCTTCTATAGCACCTGCAACAGCTCCTGCAGCTTCTATAGCACTAGCAGCAGCTTCTGTAACACCAGCAGCAGCTCCTACAACTTTAGTAGCAACTCCAGCATCTACTGGAATAGCTACACCTGGGTTATTAAGTTAAGGACAACAACCTTAGCAATCTCTAGAGATATAGAGAATGCTCTTTAAGCTCTATAAGCTACAATAACAAGACTACCTAAAGCGGGAAGAGAAGCTCTATACGTTTATAGCACTCTTGCATACCACTATAGGCACCAACTTCTTGGGTTATCTTAAGAACCTTACTACACTATATTTAATTATAAGACAGCTGAAGAAGGTAGCAAAGCTATCTTAAGCTACATTACAGCAGATGGTATTGGACGATCTCAGGAAACGGAAATAAGGGCCTAAACGCCAGACTCTGGAATTATGGCTTTAGCTTTATATCACCATTATACAGAACGGCGAAGAGCTAGAGGAAGGGCTAATAGAGGCAATAGAGAGTAGCGTTATACGAGCCTTTGTCTAGGACTATAAGGAGATCTATCTAGCTCTGTATCATGCCTTTATTTAAAAGGTAGCGAAGAGGTCAGAAAAGCTTAAAATGGCGATAATAATTAAGGAATTTAACCTCCTCTACAAACATCTAAATACGGGACGTAACGCCCATGCTACACTCTTAGGGCAGCCAGCTGCAGATCCTATAATATCTACCACCCTAGCACCTTCTCAATCGCCTAAGACAAAGTGTTTTACTTGTGGTTTACCCCATAAGTTAAGGAATTGCAAGCAGCTGTTTTAGTCTCTTTAAGGTACGAACTTTATACCAAATAACAAGTATTTAAGGAAGTGTTAAGAATGGCTTAAGGTCCTAATAAATAAGCAGTATTACGAAAAAAGGGTTAAGCAGATTAAGAAGGAAGGTCCTAGGTTAAGGACGTCTCCCTTAGCTTTGTCTACTGCTAAAAAGATTGAGGATCTAGACAGACCTTAAGCTATAGCGGCGGCTGTAATAATATCCTACTTATTATTATTATCGCAGGAACATCTGGATCTGTCATTAATCAATGCCTAGGGGTATAATACTATAGCAGACACCCACTTCTGCAACAATATTAGATACTTCCGTGACTTTAAGCCAAGCATATCTATAGCAACGGCTGGAGATTCTAGAGTAGAAATCTATAGATACGGTAATATTAACTTAGCTATTAAGGTAGGCGAATAACGTCTAACTAGGTATCTAACATTAAGAAATATAGCATACGCTTCTTATTTTTATACTAATCTGATATCCGCAGCGAAGCTCCACAGGGTTAGAGTAATTATAGACCAATCCATAAACCACCTACGCTATAAGGATGACGGAAGCCTATTTACCAACCTTATAGAATACGGAGGTCTTTACCTTATTAATACTATTGCCTACTTACCACCTACTCCTACTGCCTACGCTATATCTACTAGATTCTTTAAGACCTCAGTATATAACAGAGTATGGCATTAACGCTTACTACACTGCGATATGGAATTGGTGAATTATCTGTTAACTGCAGCTAATGGGGTTAAGGTAGTTAAAATAGACAGAGGAAGGACTCTATATAGTATACTACTTTGTAAACTATATATTCTAGAAAAGATAACTTAACAAATATCTTATAGGGAATTAGCGAGGGGAACCTACCCTTTTAAATATATACACTTTAATGTTATTATGGAAGAAGACGGGTTTAATGGAGACACATATATAGCTTACTTTTGGTGTGACTATATAAAGTACTATTATGCTTTTCCTATTAAGAACCATAAGCAAGAGACGCTGCTCCTACTCTTTAAATTAATAATAGCATTTATAAAGAAATTTAATACTTAAGGTGTCCGTATTTGGCATATGGACAAGGAGTAAGGTATAGGCGCTAGGGTAAAGAATCTCATCTAACTTAACAGAGGTGTTATTAAGTAATTAACACTAGATACCCTAGCTTAAAATAGACCTATAGAGAGGTTAGGGAGAGCCATTTCTAAATAAGTAAGGACTGCTGTTATTAAAGCAAAGTTACCCGTGGATTTATAGCCCAAGTTTATACTTCTAGTAGTGTTCCTACTTAATCAAACTCCCATTAAGTCTATCAACTAGAAGACTCTATTTAAGATACTATATAAACGGAAGCTATGGCTAGTAGGACTTTATATAGCCAAATCTTTAACCTATATGCTTATTAAACACGGCATTCCTAGGAAGGTAAAGTTTAAGCTATAAGCCCAAATAGGTTATCTTATTGGTATAGAAGCGTTAAATATCTATAGGGTATAGATACTAACCATTAACTATATTATCCGATCTTATAATATACAAATTAATAAGTTAAAGAGATATTAATCTTCTAAAACACTAGAACACCTTATTATCTTATAGGCTTAAAAGGACCGTTTTTAGCAAGTCTAGGACCTACTAGATAATATTCAAGATGGTAGTAAGGACTAGATAGAGAACTTTAACAAAGAACTAGATATAAGACTGCCGCATTTAGCAAATATTAACGTTACTCCTATGTTAAAAAGCATTTAGATCTTAATAGAAGAACTCTATTAGCTACCTACCTTAGAGCTAACTCTAGAACCCTTTAGACCATCTACATCTCTAGCGCCTTAACAGACACTATCTACCACTTAATCATCTCCTAAAGTTACTAAACCACTATTTATAGATCCTACACCTCATTCTAAACCTCAGTGTAACGGAACCTTGTAGCAGGAACTACGGTGGGTTCTATTAATGGGCTGGGTATATAGGTATGAACAAAATCAACAACGTAATAATAACTGGTGGAGTGGTTGCCTAATAGATTAACTCTAATTATATTCTAAGATTCACTATAAGGAGAGAACTATCTATGGTAGGGACTAAGGTCCTTTAAATACACAACCATACTCCTAAGAAATCCTCTCTTGTACATAAGGTATATGTTATATGTGTTATATATAGCGTATACTGCGTACTCCTTGTATACTACGTATAATATTATATAACTCGCTTACTATTCCTTGTCACATGGTTCCACCAGATCTATTCTAGACTGTGCCTATATTAACTAACTAGCTTCCGCCGACTCCTCTTTAAGTAGTTATAACACCTTACTTAAAGCGTCCGTAATACCATCTCCCTCCTCTTTATCTTTGTTCTTAAAGATTCCTAACATCTCCAAGTTATCCACTAGAGGTATAATGTCCGTTTAATCAGTCTGGTTAACATCTATACTTATTATAGTTAAAGCTCCTTCTTCTTTATAAGCGCAGCGCTGTGCTCGCACTATAGCTGCCATACTATTGCTTGGTAAGATAATGCCGTTTCCATATTCTCATTGCGTAAAGGTGGGGTTAGTATGTGTCGCGCTAGCGAGTCCTTTGTCTTAACAACCCTTATTTTACTTAGAGTGTACTAAAGCAAACATTTAATTGTCTTGCAATGTTCGCTCTATTTCTAACACTAAGTGTGCGTATCCTATAACTCTTAACAGTCTTTAAGTTCCCTAAGTAACTTATTATAGGGTCTTATGTTTAATCTACCGCTATAAAGCTTAACAGTAAGCTCTTAAGCGCCTTAGATAAGCTTTATTATTCATAAAAAGCGGAGTAAAAGGCTATAGCTGCTTAACAGCGTGCCCTTAAAGCCTATTTATCCGCTTTTACCTATCTTCTTCGTCTTAAACTTGTCCATAAGAAGGTCCGTTCTAAAAAGTGGAAACTTATTTAATAGGGTTTATTTAAGCTGGGTAATAAAAGGATTAACTTTCCTCCTATAAGGGAAATAACTCTAAATAGCTCGGCAATTGCTCCTCTTAGGTCCCCCTTAGGTGATTTATTTTTTAGCGATTCTTCTTTATTAATATTACCTAACCTACTTTCTTCTAATACTCCTATACCTTTCCTATAGCGTTCCTTAGGTTGCTTAGTGGTTCCTAGGTAGTCTTATTATAGCCTATCCACTTTACTTTATACTATATTTCATTATCTATATCCTTGTAATTAATAATCTTTAAAACTTACCATTTGTCTTCCTCTTATCCTCTATATATGTCTACCTTATAGACTAGTAGCTTAACATTTCCGTATGCTAGCTCTAGCATTGCAACGTGCTGTATAGGATAGATTTTTATTTTAGCTAGTAGGTTTAACTTATATATAACCAATAAAATTCTTTACTTAACTTTAAAAGGTCCTAGTCTAATATAGTCTAACTTCTTACTTAGTTATCAACTCTTAAAGTTTTTATGTAGTAGCCACACTTTATCCCCCTCCTTAAGATCTGGTCCCTTAGATCTCTTAGCATTATAGTACCTTTTTATTTGTTCTTATACTAGTTTAGCTGTTTCTTTAAGGTCTGCATAAAGATTTATTAATGTCTCTATTCTTTACTTAGCTGTGCTACTCGTCTTTTTTACTTAACGTGGCGATAACAATATTCTTGGCTTATATCTGTAATTTGCCTTAAATGGTAATGTTCCTATTCCTTCTTGTGGTGTTATATTATATATAAACTATATAACTAGTAATAGCAATACCTAATTGTTCTATACGTGATTGATATAATGCCTTAGATACTACTCTAGTGTCTAGTTTAGTCTTTCCGTTTATCTATCCGTCTGCGGATAATATACTATAGATATTACTACGCAAACCCCTTATTCTGCTAAAAACACTTCCTAAAATACTGCTATAAATCTTAGATCTTTATCTGATATAATCTTGTCTAGTGCTCTATATCTTGCAAATACTTCTTTTATATAGATTCTAGTGATATCTTCTACTAATATCTCTTTAGTGCATGCTATAAAGTATCCCTATTTTGTTAGCTTATCTACTATTACTAAGATTACGTCATAATCTTGTCCTATAATAGGATTTCTTAACTTTGGTAACTTGACAATAAAGTCCTATAATATAACTTCCTATAGTCTTCCTAGTGTCTTAATAGGTTATAGCCCTCCATACGGCTTATACCTTATTAGTTTATTCCTTTAGCAATCTAGATATTCCTTTATAACTTGTCTTGCTAGTCCTTAAATTCCTTAAATAATATACTCCTTTTAAAGTCTTAATATTAAGCCTATAGCTCCGTTGTGTCCTTGTGTTATTCCCTTATAAAATTCCTTAATAAATTCTTCTGTAATAAACTTAGGTATATAAGTTACCTCTCTATTTTTATATTGCTCTAAGTCTAGATCTTCTACCTATGCTTTTTAGATCTTCTATATCTAATTACTCTCTAGTAACTTATGGATCTGACTTTCCTTGGTTGCTATAATCTTTGGATAATTATACCTAATTAATCTGTCTTAATCCTTTTGCAATAAAGCTTCTAATAGCTTTTTATTACTTTATAGTTCAGCCTTTCTGCTTAGAGCATCTACTTGTGTATTGTCTGTACCCTTAGTATGCTGAATTTCAAAATGGTATTCTATAAGCATTTCCGCCTATCTAACCTGTCTTTAGTTAAGTTTCTTTGTTGTTAGGAATCCTATAAGGTTTTTATGGTCTGTCTTAACTATAAATGGTTTTTCTGTGCCTTGTAAGAATACTCTCTATTTCTTAAGTGCTGTAACTATACCTAACAACTCCTTATTATAGATGTTATAGTTTAACTCTGGTGGTGTTATCTTTTAACTATAGTATGCCACTAGGTGCTATCCATCTTGATATTTCTATAGGAAGCACGCCCCTAGTGTAAAGTCTAATGCATTTATTTCTACAACCGTCTCTAGACCTAGTTAATAGATCTTAAGAACTAGCTCCTAGGTAAATAACTCTTTAACTTTTTTAAACAGTTCTTATTATTCCTTCCCCTATACCTATAGTTCTTCTTTCTTTATTAACTACGTAAACGGCTTAATGTCCTATAACTACTACGCTATAAACCTTCTATAGTAATTACAAAACCCTAGGAACAATCTTAACTATATAACGTTCTCTAGTTCTTACCAATTTACTATAGCCTTAATCTTCTTTAGATCTATGCTAAGTTGGCCTAGTTTAATAATAAATTTAACGAAATTGGTCTTCCTAGTAAAGAACTCGCATTTCTTAATTACTACTAGCATCTTTTCTTCTTATAGTCTCTTTAAGACCTATTTAACGTGTTCCCTGTGTTCTTCCTTATTCTCTAAGTAGATAATAATGTTGTTAAGGTATACCATAATAAATTCATCTAGGTGTTCTCCTAATATACTATTAATTTGCTTCTAGAACGTTGCTAGTACGTTTATAAGCCCAAATTGTATAACTAACGGCTTGTATAGTCCTTCCTTTAACCTAAAGGCTGCCTTCTATTTGTTGCCTTTCTTAATTCTAATCTAGTGGTACGCCTATCTTAAATCTATCTTTATAAAGATCTTTGCATTACCTATCCTGTCTTAGATTTTGCTAATTAAGGGTAAAGGATACCTATCCTTCCTAGTGATGCTGTTTAACTATCTATAGTCTATACACATCCTAAGTTTTCTATTTTTCTTTAGGATAAATAGTACTGGATATCCTACTAATAACTGTAATAGTCTAATATATCCCTTTTGTAAGTTCTCCTGGATAAACTCCTTAAGCGCTACTGACTCCATTTTAGTAAGCTTATAGATTAGAAAGAACTTTAGACTTATTCCCTCTTTTAATTCTATCTTATAGTCCCAAGCTATATACTCTAATAGCTTTTTACTTTCTAGTAACCATAACTTTTTTCCATACTTGTGGTATCTCTTTGGTACATAACTTAAGCCTCGCTCAGTCTCCTTATATATTACTCCAACGTGGTACTATACCAACTTAGTTTACTGTTACACTTTGCGTTATTATATATTCTTAATATTGACTTAACCTGTAACCTAATTGATCTTTAGATTGTACTTCTATAACCAAGACATTCCTAGTATTGCCTTGTCCTGTCCTAATGGTAGGATATTAAAAGACATTCTAACTGGTCTCCCTTTAATAGTTATCTAAATAGGTCCTGTTTTAAGATTAATAATGCCTCCTTTATAGGCTATCTGATCTCCTAAAATCATTATAAGTGGATATAGGTATTCCTTCTATCTATATGGTAACCCTATTCTTTCCACTGCCTTTGGTAATATATGGTTCCTTATTACTCCACTATCTACCAATGCTTTAAACTGCTAATCTTGCCACTTAGCTCTTAAATTTAGGTGTTGTTTTTAAATTCCTTTAAGGGTCTAAGGCTCTAATACTGGTTCCCTTTAGTCCTATACGCCTCTCCTTTTCCTAACTATTAGCTGCTTAATCCTACCTATACTTAGTCCAACTTTAGCTAATACTTAGTTTGTTTCTTTTCCTCTATATACCATAGATAAGTGTTCTTTAGGCACTCCCACCACTGTTATCTATTTAGGTATTCTTCCATAAGGAATCTTCCTAGTTAAAGTATTAAGTCTCCTTAACCTTATACTTCTACTAGGTGCTAACTATATATATACTTAGCATTTCTAAACCGCTTTTCCTCTAGTGCCTAATATATTCTTACTAGGTACTTCTAGTTCTTATCTTTAGGTGCTCTATATATATTGCATATATTATCTACACAAGCTATCCACAATAGTATATAATACGCTATATATTTTAGGTTAACTCTTAGTTTGTCTTTGTCCTTAAGTTTAAACCTATACCTAGTTAACCTAACCACTGGTATCTCTACTGTGGGTACTAAGATTTATCACTTACTTCTCTAGTCCCTAGACCTCTCTTCTAGGTTCCTTAATATCATAATTAATGCTCCTTTAATGTGACTTATGTGTTTTTCTGTAATAGGTTAATTTTAGACAACTTTTTTATCTAGCTATATATAAAAGTCTTCCTATTCGTCGTTGTATTATTGCCTATACTACTTTCCATACAACTGGTTTAGTGTATATAGTCTATCCATTAGAAAATACCTTGTTATCGCTGCATTGTAATATCCTTTGGTATGCCTTTCTTTAAACCTAGTTGGGATATCTAGATCCTCTTCTTATTCTAGTTTATCTAACTATTTTGCCCTAGGTGTCCCTACACTTGGCCTATTAGTAACTCTTTATATAGGTGCTCTGTCCCTTATATAACCTGGTATAGCTAATCTCTTATCTAGCTTTTGCTCTTACTATATAATAATTCTTATTCTGAACTTATCTATAGTTTCTTATTTTCTGCGTCTTGCAGCTAGATCCTCGTAGTCATCTTACTTTTTAATCCGGATATTAACTTTTTAATCTTTAGGCTAAACACTGCGTTTACCTAGAATTGCTAACGTTCTTATTTATTCCCCAAACTTATAGTTCTTAAACTTGCATTCTATACTTATTCGTTTATTACTAAACTAAGTTACTACCCTTTCCTATTAGTTTTTGTCTATCGTGGGTTCTTAGGTATATCTTATCTTATCTTAAGAATCTTAAGCTTCTCTTATCTCTTCTTAAGAATCTTAAGCCTATGGCCTTTTGCCTTTATTAAGTAATGAGCTAGTACTAGTAGTTATTTACTTACTTAGTTTCTTCTAAACATTACTCCTATTATCTTATAAAGCGATGGAAATTATATCTAATAGTGTTATAACATCCGTTACTAAACCTTATTTAGTAATAGTCTTAGTCTCTACTTCTATTGCGTTATTAAGGTTTAAGTGCTCCCAGTTAGCCTCTTTTTCGTCCTCATTGCTGTTAATTAATAAGTACTCTAACTCTATTGTTATTACTGCTAATCTTTGTCTGTATATTACTATAATATCTTAATCTAGCTTATAGAGTTAATCTTATTCTTTATCTAACTCTCTGGTTCCTTAAAGTCCTTTTAACTCTAGCTCCTATAGCTAATAGCTTGCGCCGTACTTAGCGTCCTTATAAATTTAGCATACGTTGTTGTAATAATACACAAAACTGTTAATTAAACACTCTTTTATTCCTTATAGTGCACCGTCATCCCTCTATATATATGTGCCGTCTGCTAGTCTAGTTCCCTTTACTACGTGGTTACTCTGACTACCTCTATAGTCTCTAGCAAAATAACCCTATTTTCCGCAATTTATATAAGCTCTATCTTTAAACCATTTTTTTTGCTATAGAGTCCGCCTAAATGTCTTCTACTACTAAGATCCCTGGTTTAGCCTCTGCTCCTTAGTCCTTTAATTACTTAATCCTTAACCTCTAGGTTTCTATAGTTTCTTTTCCCATCTTTAGGTTTCTTTAGTACTACTTAGGTCTATTAGCTCTGCGCCATTCCATAGTTTTTAACTTTATATCTGTTATTGTGTACTCTGCGCCTTATATAACTATAGAACTCTGTCTTACCCTCTCTTAGCTTGTTCCCTTTAATAGATTCTATTATTAATCTTTATTAACTAATCTATTAACTCTCTTAGAGTATCCGCATCTTCTATTAGGATAATTATGTCCTGGACTTTAGCCTTAAGTCCCTATTTGTACTGTGCCATAAGCGCCTTATTATTCCACTTAACCTATATGGCTAGTATTTAAAACTGTGTTATATACTCAATTATTAAAGTGCGTTGTACTAAGTTCTAAAGCTTTTATTCTACTGTGGTTGTGGCTTCTAGGTCTTTAAACATCTGCGTTAATCGCTCTGCGAACCCGTTCTAACTGGCAAATATATACCGTACATCTTGGTTAGTAGTTATCATACTATTAGCCTATATTTCCGTGAGATACGGCTTAAACTACTTAAGTACCCTCCCTATCAGGAACAATCCTGCATAGGCTACTTGGTCTAATAATATTGCTAACTTCGCTCCTTCCTATACTACCTTAAAGTGCATCTATATAAGAAATCCCTTAAGCTTCAACTTCTCTCCTAAGAATTGTTTAATTGAAGGTAACTTAATCTTTACTGCTCTAATTCCATTAATGCATTCTTTAAGTATCTTATTATTGTCCTATAAGTGATTAACTATTTCCTGTAACTAACCTCATATAACCACTTAAGAATCTCCCTTATTTATACTGGTATCACCTAGACCTAAGGTTGTAGCTCCCGTTAACGCTGTTATAACTAGTGCTGCTCTTAGTGGCATGTTATTTAATCTCTCTATTTAATACCGTAACCTTAGTAGTAAATATATAACGGAACCTTATAGCAGGAACTACAGTGGGTTCTATTAATAGGCTAGGTATATAGGTATAAACAAAATTAACAACGTAATAATAACTGGTGGAGTAGTTGCCTAACAGATTAACTCCAATTATATTCTAAGATTTACTATAAGGAGAGAACTATCTACGGTAGGGACTGAGGTCCTTTAAATACACAACCATACTCCTAAGAAATCCTCTCTTATATATAAGGTATGTGTTATACGTGTTATACGTAGCGTACACTACATACTCCTTGTATACTGCGTATAACGTTATATAACTCGCTTACTATTCCTTGTCACATGGTTCCACCAGATCTATTCTGGACCGTGCCTATATCAACCAACTAGCTTCCGCCAACTCCTCTCTAAGTAGTTGTAACACCTTACTTAAAGCGTCTGTAACACTCAGACGACAGCAGGCTTATTATTAGGGGGTAAGAGATATTCTAGCCGTAAAAAGCGGCCTATAGCAAAGAAGAAAGATATACTAAATTAGGACTTACAATAACAAGCCTTTACGGTTTAAATTAGTAACGGTAATGATATCATTAATCCAGATATAACACCATTGGCTTATACGTTCTATACCGCTGCTACAAAGACATATAGACATTGAGACGATTTTCCACCACCACCAAAGTCATGGAAAGAGATGCTTAATTATAGGTACGCTATAGAGTTCAAAGCAGCTGCTTACACCAAGACAAAGGCCTTAATGGGAAAACATACCTAGGACAAGGTACGGCTAGTTAAAAAGGTTCATCGACTTCCTACTATATAGGTCTTTACCTATAAGGAAGATTCGGACGGCTTTATTACAAGATTTAAGGCTTGTCTAGTCGTCCAAGGAGACCTTTAAGCAGTCTTATAAGAGGAGGTTAAAGCTATTACGGTAGCCTATTAGACCTTCCGTCTGCTCTACGCTCTTATTGCTGGCTTCGACCTGGACGTTATATAGATTAACGCCGTTAATGCCTTTATCAATGCCTTAGTTAATAATGAGGTCTACCTTATTTCCCCTAAGGGTATAGACCTACCGCCTAGATCCTCTCTCCGTCTTAAAAAGGTAATATACGGACTTCAGAAATCTCTAAAGTTATAGTTTTTAGAAATGTCTGCTGCTTTGCAAAGCATGGGTTTAAAAGCTATACCGGATAAGCTATATCTCTATATACATCCTACCGAACCTATCTTTGTGTTCTTCTACGTCGACAATATCCTAATTATAGGACACCCAAGCTGTCATTAATAGATGGAGGACATCCTAAAGCAGCTATAAGATTAATTTAAGATATGCTAAATACCTTAATTTACGTCATTCCTAAACACTTATGTCGTGCGAGATTGATAAAAGGGAAAGCTCTAGCTCTGCCTAGATTAGTATCTTAAGAAGCTAGTCTTAATATACCATCTAGAATATCTAAAGCTATTAGCTATACTACTATCGGGCCAGGAATTAACACCGTATAAAGAAGAAGCTACGCCGAATTAGATAAAAGGATATTAACGCTATATAGGTTCTGCAACGTATCCTACATCTACTATATAACTAGACGTTGCTTTCTTAGTTAGCAAGCTAGCTAAGTTCTTATAAAATCCGTCGCCAGCTTATCTTACGGAGATTAATAGATTGCTTACCTATCTCTATAATACTAGGTACCTCGCTCTCAAGTTCTCTACTATTACGCTATATAAGATAAACCAGGTTCTGAAAGCTGCGTCTAATACTAGCTTTGCTGACAATGCTCCAATATAACAGAGCTTATAGGGATTCTTAATAAGCTTATTTAATAGGCCAATAGCATGGTAGGTAACTAGACAAAAGGCAGTTACTAAGTCTACTACGGAGGCAGAACTCCTAGCTCTCTTACACATTGGCGGGGAGGTTGAGCATATAGTTTAGATCTTTAAAGCTATTAGATTTAATCCAGAACAGGACGTTATTATTAATTGTAACAATCAGCAGTTAGTACAGATCGTAATAAAAGAGACCCCTATGGTATCTACGAAACTCTGACACGTAGATATCTATCAATTCTGGCTTTGCCAAGAGGTATAAAACGGAAGCTTCGTCGTACAATAGGTACCGATGAGTGAGATAGCTGCAGATGGACTAACTAAAGCTCTCTTAAAGCAAAATCATTAAAGATTCGTTAAAGTAGTAGGGCTTCGAGATATCAGACATCTAATAAACTAACAATTGAATTATAAAGCTTACCACCAGCTCGTCTATCACGACTACCTAATCTGGTAATCCAGCTCTGCCGCTCTACGCTAGATTTGAGGGGGTGTGTTGGCCACGGAGGTAGCTTTACCTATGGGTAATATTGACCTGTAACAACGGCTGTTAGACATCAGTATTAGCCTAATATCGTCTTGTTACACCACCCTCTAGGGACCCCTGTAGGGGGTTAATTCTCTTATGTATATTAGGGCTCTTAGAGCCACCTTGAATAAAACAGATCACTTATTCAATTCTGTGTCTCTACCTACCAGTCAGCTAACGTCATTTGTCTTGATACCTGCCTGGCTGAAAGTATATAACTAGGTTTGGGAGAAGCTAAAGAGACTAGGGGGGTTATTGTAACGGCGTTAGCACGTCACCCAGACGGGGGGCCTAGTCAGGGGTTGGCTAAAGGCTTGGCCCCCTAATATATGTATAGGCGTGTCCTTTCCTCCATCTCTATCTACTCCTTAGCTTGACATCCTCGTTGTAGAACAATCCAATTGTACGGGTTTGCGCGCGTGTTATGCGGTACTAGGGAATTTACTATCTCGGTTGTCGTCTGAGTCGCTTACTGAAATAATCTTACCCTCAGCTCAGGTTAAAGCAGCGGCTACTCACGTCGTCGGCCATAACCATAACTGGAAGAAAAAAAATCTCATGCTCTACTATAGAGGCAATTTCAAAAGTTATACTTCCCTATTCCATTATCCAAGAGTCACGTTTCCACACAACCACGATTAACGTCTTAGCCACCCAGACGAGACAGCCACCCACCCGAGACAGTGCACGGGCCTCCTAGGAAAATCAAAATCAAAACATCAAAATACTCCTCTACTACACCACCACTATGTCTTCTACTACC
>Ga0307507_10002372_pt1 | contig 39841 bp, 9 predicted proteins | sample 7_EM_MG_FD_207223 | JGI IMG/M metagenome (GOLD analysis project Ga0307507, IMG submission 207223) | Populus trichocarpa ectomycorrhiza microbial communities from riparian zone in the Pacific Northwest, United States - 7_EM | ecosystem: Host-associated > Plants > Roots > Unclassified | place...
AAAACACGACATAGGCTAGTCGGTCGAGTTGCCAAATGCCCTCAACTGCGCGCCAATTGCGTCAACCACCAACCATTGAGGCCATTGGTAGGGTACCATATTTTGCCGATACTAAACGGTAAGACCTTGGATATAAGCCGGGTAAACCTTAGTATGTATACTTATAACGTTCTACCAACCGCCCATCTATTAAATATATTTAATAGCTTTTAAATGGGATAGCGGTAAGTAGCTCTTTATACACTATAGACGGTATATACACTAATATTTACAAAGAAACTAATTTATACAATAAATGTATCTATAAAAACATCTCTACCTTACCCCTAACGTGCTAAACATTGATGTCCATTAAAGAGAAAAGATGCCGACCTATAATACTGTTTATTTATATTGTACAAAGATCTTGCTATATGAGTTAATATTTTAGAGGAGATGTTTAGGCTATTGCCCATGATATAAGTGGACGAAGCCGCCTTTATTAAGGCCGTCACCGGTTATATTCTCGCCCTTAAGCATTATATAGGAGCTAGACATTTTCAACCCCCAAAGATAAAAGGAAAGTGGGTTTGTCCTGTTAAAGATTATAATAGAAATTACCAGCGTCTAGATTTGTATTATAAGCATATTAAAACTTTAAAGGGGTTTGGATATAAGATTCTAAAGCGTTATCTTGACTAGGATACGTGTCTACTATACGGCCACCAATTTAACTCTCGTGCTGGTCTTCTTTAATATAAGCGGAAAGTTTATGGTATAGAAGCTTTATTATAGACTTAAATATTCACACCATTTATAACGTATATTAAGAAGAGTACGTTGCAAAATTATATTATTTTAGAAATGCTTATAGAGATATAGACTTATAACCGGTAAAGGCTAGTAATTAAATAAAATAAATAAAAGACTCTACTATTTATACACCTTATATAGACTTGCCAAAACCTAGCTTTAATGGTGGTGGCCAAGAAGAATCCATTTCTCTAAGCGCTGAAATGGGCCCCTTGACTTTAAAAGCCAAAGACAGCACTTAGATGCCTATCCCAACGTCTTTTACGGGAGGAGACTTTGAATTCGCTATAGCACCAAGCACTGCGCCACATGTAATTGAACCTAAAGCACTAGAAGGTAAAAGGGTGTTTAAGTTCTCTATGGCACCAAGCGCTGCTAAAGAGGGCTTTGGATTTGCTATAGATCTATAGACCAATTTTTCTATTAGACCTAAAGCTAGAAGGAACTTCAAGTTAGGGTTACTAAGTGCTACTGCGGGTAGGTTTAGTGGAAATAGTGCTGAAAGGGATTTTGGATATATAACTCCATATATGGAGTTTCTGGTAGGTAAACTGGGGGGTTATAATAAGGGGATTTTTGAATTTAGGATGGAACCTTGCGCCGCTATATTTAGAGCGGGCTAGGATTACTAGTTACAGCTTTAGGACTCTTGGTAAAGAGATTGGATAAAATATATCTTAAATAACGCAAACTAGTTGCGTCTTGCTATCTATTAAGTGGGCTTGTTCCTATTCTATATATAATAAATCACTATTACTTTCCCTTCTCTAATTATAGGAGTTGGACTTAATTGTCTCAGCTACCCATTGCAAATAACACTAATTTTAATAAGAGCTGGCTCAATTGGTAGGCGCGATTACTTATATATCCCCTTTATATGCTTTAATAATGGACATTTTATTAGTCTCTTCCTTTTAAAGGGCTAGGTTATACTATATAATCTATCTCTAATTAGTATCTCCTCCAAGATAATAGCAACCAATAGTGATAATATTATTGTTATTAGCTAGCTGTTTCTAATCCAGTGATTATCCAATTATAAGTGGGGCATATTAAGGGAAATCGTGTTCTTTAATGTATAAGACTTAGAAACTACCATCCCTAGCAGAACTAATAAGGGCATTTATAAACTTTAAAGGTATTAGTAAGTAGAGCTCTTTTTCCTTAAAGGAAAGAAAACCAGCATAACCTTATTCTCATTAATTTGCGGCTACTTTGGAATGGCATTAGTTACACCTTTAAGGACTATAATGCCTTAATCTTGTAGAAGCTGCAAGATAAAACTGGTAGAGTTCTTATTGGATAGGTCTAGTAACTACTCCTCCTGGTATCTATGGACTTTAAGGGCAAGAGAGCTTATATCTTTAACTTGGAGAAAATCTTAACCTTTATATAACGCGATTTAAATTTAGGGCCAGTTGCCTTACCAATGCTAAAAGAACCAGAAAACTGAACATATAAACAAGAGTAAAATTTGATTAAGAAACAATCCATACCCTAATAACGCTTTTGTTTATCTGACAATAAGGCGCTCCCTATATACTATATATTTAGCAATATACTCTTAGTTCTTGTCATTATATACTAGGTATATAACTACCTAGCGTATTATATCTAACTGCTGGAAAACATTCGCGGTAGAGTTATTTATTACCGTTTAGAATAGCATTTTCTAGTAATCAGCTTAGTATTCTGTAATTATCTAGCTATATATATATTACTAACCTTGTTTTAGTTCTAGTGTATCTAGTTAATCTAGGGTATTGGTATAACGGAGGCTTAATAACTAAAAAGCACCAAATCCATTATTGCGTTTACTCTGTATATATGCACTTAAAACGTAAGTCAGCCTAATAGTGCACTTGAAGAGGCGGACAGCTCTTATACGTATAAGGTAACCATTGATAGAACTTAGCCTTATGCCTAACTTATGAGAAGGGTTAAGCGGGACTTATTATGTACCGATATATTTAGAGGAACAGTCCCTGTTCCTGGGATTACTTACCTCTAACATAAATTGTCTCTTCTAAGTCGACTACTTAGGAGCAAGGCGGCGGCTCGTTTTTATGTGACCTTTCCCACTTAATAGCAGCTATCTAACCATGTCTCTAACTGGTATTAATTGGTGTTTCCTAAACATTATAGAGTTTTATCCTAGGCGCCGGATTTAGTTATAACTTAGTGTCACTTTAATGCTTACTTATAGATTTTAATCCTTATTTATAATTGCTGGCTTATTCAATCTTTAATTAAGGGATAATGACTATATTAAAGCTATGGATTTGGATTTGAATATGCTTAGCTAAAAGAGGCAGTAATTGCCACGTTAGCTATAAGTGGCGGCTCTAATTTTTAGCATATCTATAATTTAGTAATCGCGGTGCGAAGGCGTCTATAATTTGGTGGTTATGGTGCGGAGGCGTCCATAATTTGGTGGTCGCGGTGCGCTACGTCTAGGATTTAGTGGTTACCGCGTAAAACGCCTCCCCTAGCCCTCTAAAGTTAGCCCATCCTACCTACCCTAACACATCTATAGTCTTATACTAACTTTGTTTACCTTAAGAGATAGTATACAACCCCCTAGAAAAGCATTTCCAATATTGTATTAATTCTTCTATAAGTCGCGATAGGATATCTAAGGCCACTTCCCTATAAGTTCTAGTATCGCCAGCATAGATATAAGGGCGGCAGGTTGACTAGGGCGAAGATATAGTTGCCTTCTCTCTTTACCGCTTTTAGTTGTTTTGGTTATAAAAATGTATAATTATTAGTTTGCCTACGCTACATATTTCTATGCACAGTTCTTTTATTGCTTTATACTATTCCGTATTATACTTTATTAGTACTATAAGCTAAGCTACTTTTAGAAGCATCTTTTACTTTAGGTGCTTCTCCTTTTTATTTTTCCTAAACTTGTTATTAGGCTTCTTATTTAGCAGTGTAAGAAGCTCTAGAAAGTCTACCCACCCTAAGACTTATTATAGCCAATAACTTAGTTACTGGAGTCTCTATTATTGCTTGTATTGGTTATCTAGGTTTATAAGGCCACCATATTAAAGGAATCTACTAATAGGGAACTAGGTTATAAGTCTATAGAACTCCTATGAGTAATACCGCTAAAGCCCCCACTTAGCATGCCAGGTGCTTATTGTCGCCATTTTATTCCCTTCCCTACTCCAGCCTTCTGGTATAGTGCTATTATTCTTAACATCAAGCCAACTTTTAGTATGCGTCTTAACAGCTTTAGGAAGTGTCTTAGTGTAGGTTCTATTTGCTGTAGCCTAACTCATTATAGAGTAGGAGTGGCGCACATGTCTAGGCTGCAATATATCTTCCTGGGTTATAGTAAAACAAATCCAGTTGGATAAAGTATTGTGGATAATTATACTTAGTGTAATTATTAGCTTTTTTCTAGCTATAGTAAGTTTAATTTTCCTTGTCTTATCTTAAACAGATTATTACTTTTTAGTAAGTAAATTATCTAACCTCTAAAGAAATCCTCTAATATAAGGTAGTGGGTATGCGTTACAGTGTTTATGGTAATATCTTTATTGGAATGTATAGGTTTTTAGAATTATAAATTATAGGAAAGTAATAGGATTGGAGATAGAAACCCTAATATCTAAAGCTGTTTAAGTATCCGCCTCTTTACGCCGTACTTAAGCTAGGGTGGCATCTATCATGGTGTTTATAGCGTTTATAATTAGTTAAGAGCATTTTATAAAACCGTACTTATCCCTTAACCATAAATTCGCGTCTAACCGTTATTAATAAAAACCAGCTAATTAATTAAGCCGAATTTAACGCTTATATTGTTATGGGGCTATAATTAGCATCTTAACCTCTGCAGCTTAGTTCTCCCTTATTTGTAAGTATTAGGGATATAGAAAGGCGTGTTAAGGCAAAAGTTGCCAGGGGTAGGATTTTACACTAATTTAAGGCTTTATTGGTGGCGTCCAGGGACAGTAAGTAGGTTGTGCTAGTTAGAACAGTTAGAACAGTTAGAACAGTTAGAACGGTTAGAACGGTTAGATTAGTTAGAGTGATATAATTAGTTGGAATGGTTAGGTCTTCGTCTTATAACCCCACTTAAGTCACATTATATCGTCCTGATCTTCCATTTTAACGCCACTATATCTTATAAGTCTAGCCTAGACGTATATACCGCTATAGGATATATAAAGGATAAATGGAAATACTTCTTAATAAGCTATATATTATGCGCACTGCAAAGTATTAATTAATACTAGGCGGTTCTTATTATGTAAGGAAGCTAAGAATTTTACTAAAACCTATAATTCTTAGATATAGGTTCCTCCACCTATATAGAAGAAGGTTTAAACCCATATAGCGGATAAGCTATAGGAAGAGAAGATATCCCTAATACATAATAAGGTTTTTTAGTGGCGTATATTATAGGCTATTAAAAGCAATTTCCTTAGGGCATAATCCTAGGGCATAATTCCATCTGGTCAGTTTTAGTTATAAATAGTTAATGCAAATACTTATTTAAGTTTTAGCGTAATAAGAGGCAAGCCAATTAAACAGTTAACCTAAGATACTGGATAGGCCTTAGGATCCTGCAAACCAATTAAGTATTGAACCTAAAATACTGTGTAAGCTGCCTTAGGACCCTATAAAGAGAGGGAATAAGTAATAAATGGCTAGGACAAGGATGTATAAGGCGGGTAAAGAACCAATATAAAGCGGGTATTTAGTGGAAGGGGGATTCTGTCCTAAAGCGTTAGATTAATACCACTTAATACTAGTTTGCTATATAGCCCTCCTCTATCCACCTTATCTAAACTCCCCTAACGCATATAGAATCTACTATACACGTCTATACTCTACCAGATACTAACTAAGAGTTACTATTATCCTAGTCCCTATCTATTGGATAATTTTACTCTATATACGTTCTTATCCAGTATCTAGGCCCCGATCTAATATTAGGTTTTAGTGACAATTTTGCCTTATTTTTAGTTCTTTAGCTATTTAGGAGAGACTAGATGCAAAAGGTCTAGTAGGCTGTCTTGCTTAAAAATTATTATAGTAAATATATCTTATTCCATAAAACCACAAATTATACAGCTATTTAAGACTGTTAACTATATCTATTCCGTCCTTCTAGTTATTTCTTTCCCCTCCTATACTATATAATCTATAAGATTGCAGTTATTACTAGTTGCATATAGAAAGCGGCCAACTTATATATTGTGGATGGTGGTAGGAATTGTGGCCAGCTATATAAGTATCTAAATTCTGCAACTATAAGCATATCTAATAATGGCTAGGGTACAAAAGGTATTCTCTAGGCTATATACTAGTAAATTACTCTACACGCATATGTATAATGTCCCTATATAGAATTATAGTTCTATACTAACTAGACGTTTAGGTTTTTATAGAAAGTTTAATACTTATATAGAGTACTATTTGGATCCTTTTTTAACTTAAATTAATTTACCTAAGGCATTCTTATTTTGGTTCTTGCCTAATTACCTATATCCTTAAAGTCGCCCGTTTTATTGTCCTTGCCATTAGCCAATTAATTAATATTTATTAAGTTGTGCGCCTTATAATACCAATTCTAAGGATATTTCTATTGGTTGGGCTCTTTATCCTATATAGAATATCTTACCTAGCAAGCGAAGCGGAACCGCTACTTAAGCAGCCTTAAGCTAGTGATATTAAAAGCTGGCGGGATTATATGGAGGATCTCTTAGTAGTTATACCGTACTTATAGCTAAAGGACTTAAAAATATGGTCGTTGCTTTACCTAGTGGGTATTCTATAAATCTTAGCTAGGCTACTAGTAATATTGCCATTAATATAAACGGGTGCACTTATAGATGCTGCTATAAATAGATCTGGTCTGTATTCTTGTCCTTTTTAAGTTATATTAACTAACCGCTAAAGGTTCCATTGCTGTTTAAGAATTTATTTTATAGGTAATAGCACTACTTACCTTTATTCTAAACCGGTTTAACTTATATATAAAGGGGCATGTTATAAAATGTTTAATGCGTAACCTAAAAGAGCACGCCTTAAGACATGTTATAACACTCTTACTAGACTTCTATAGCAATAATAGCTCTAGGGAAGTCTTAGAGGTCATAGTCTTAGGAGAATAGTATATCCATCTTACGGAGAGTTTAATTCTTAATTTGATACCTTCCGCAATTAACATTATTACCTTTATAGTTTATTTCTTGCACTCTATTAATGCATACATAGGACTTATTATAATAGGTATAATTGTTATTTATATCTGGACTGAGCTTGTTAAAAATTCTAAGCTTTTTTAAATGCATTAAGACTATAGTATAAATAGGTATAAGGAGGGCCAGATTAAGTACAACACAGTTATATACTGGGATCTAGTAAAAACAGCTAATTGTCAAGATTAGGAGTGGCGCGGATATTCCTCTATATTAATGGACAGCAATAAACTAGGATTATAGATAAAGTGTCTGCAACTTTTTGCTAGTCTGTTTGGGGAGGGATTAAAAGCAATTGGCCTAGCAATCTTAGTACTGATCTTGCTTCTTTGCCTTATATAGGATACCGCAAGTATAGGCGGCTTATTTATTTTAATTAGTTCCTAGTAAAATACATTTGTGTTTATAGGCTATCTTATATAAACGTATAATATGCTAATAGGCTGCCTTAGTACGGGAGAATGCTTTTCTAAACTTCTTTAAACTAAGCCATCTATTATTGATAAAGAAGGAGTAATATACCTTAAGGTTACCACTGGCCGCGTTAAATTTAATAATGTTTTATTTTCTTACACCGATAAGCTAATAGTAAAGAAGATTAGTTTTACAGTTAAGGGTGGAAAGACTATTGCGCTTATTAAACTAACTAAGAGTGGCAAGTCTACACTTCTTAATCTCCTAAAGCGGTTTATTAACCCTAGTAAAGGGAGCATTAAAATTAATAGCCAAAATATTAGTGATGTTACACTAAGAAGTCTGTAAGAAAATATTGCAGTTATACCCTAAAACCTTAAAATACTAAGTAAGTTAATTAGGGAAATTGTATTGTATGGGCTCTATGCTAATAATATTAAAATTGTAGAAAGCTATAAAGCCGCTTTTATATATAAATGGATTATAAGTTGTAATGCTAGATACAATACAGTGGTTAGGGAAGGAGGTATTAAACTCTTAGGCGGTAAGCGTTAACGCGTTACTATTACAAGGGCCTTTCTTAAAAATCTAAAGATTTTGCTTCTTGACAAAGCTATATCTGCTATAGATAATATAACAAAGAAATTAATTTATAAATCGCTTAAAAGTTAGGGAAAAGGTTAAACAATTTTAACTATTACTTATTGTTTTAGCACAGTTAAGGGTGCTAATGAAATTATTTTTTTAGAAAAAGGAGAGATAAAAGAAAGGGGAAGTTATACTAAGTTGCTTAACCAATATGGATCATACTATGAAATGTGGATAGTGCTGGATAATGTGGATGGAATAGAGGGGGTTGGAAGCTAGTATATACGCCTTGTAGATAGCATATACGCCTTACAGATAGTATGGTATATGTTAGTAGCCATAAAATAATATACGGCCTGCAGAATAAGAGCTTATATAATATACTAAAACTTCTGCCTTTTAGGCTGCCCCGCATATCCACCTATAAATTCCTAACTTTTGGCCTCCCTATTCTTAATCCTAGCAAAGAATATCTAGTATGGAAAATTACACGCAACTATTAGGGCAACTTAAAAAGCTTAATTTTGGTACTGGATCTAACTAAGAAGAAAACACGCTTATTAAATCCGCCTAAAAAGATTACCCTAAGAGTTATAAACCACGCATTATGAGTTTTACTATTAGATAATTCCATAGGCCCTATAATAACAATTTCAGTCGCCGCAGCAACGTTGGATTTGTGTATGTATCCTTCTATAATAATATTAAAAGGCCTAATAGAAGGTATAGTAATGTTGTGACGGAGCTAGACTTAGGGAAAGGTGCCCTAATTATAAGCATTTAAAGTGCGCACAGTGTAAACCTATATAGGCCTCAACCACTGTTACTGTTTTAGTGGTGCTAATATAGGCTATATAGATTTCCCGTAATAGAAGTTGCAGAGGCCAGCTACTCTTAGTCTCCTATATCCAGCCATTTAGTCTGGTATTATATAAGTCTAGCCATTTTAATTATTAAGCTTATTGTAATTGCTGCTAGTATTACTATAGAGATAGTCCGCTAAAATATAGAATAATGTATATGTGTAAATATAAAACCTATAAGGAATATCTGGTGGAAATAGAAAAAGAGCTAAATATAAAGTTGGATATAATAACTTGGTGCCTTATAGATATACCGTATAAAGAGTCAGATATATTAGATATAAAAACTTGGTACTATATAAGTATACTTACTTATATTTATATAGCACTGTTAATAGTAAGAGAGTGTTAATATTAAGCTAGACACGGACCTATTAAAGGACCTATTAAAGTTTATAAATATATACACCTTTATTGTTCTAAGTGCGAATATAAGTTTTATTAGGGAAGGTAGCTACAACACTAATACTGGGAGCTGTAAATAAGAGGGGTAGTAGTGATAAGGATCTGGTTATAGTTTATCTTCAGTCTTGGAGTTAAAAAGTACTATATATTTAGCACAGTTTGTTAAATTAAAATTAAATAGTGCTAGCTGTTGGAGGATAAATTTAATATACGCTTATAAATGCTCCTATATCTATATTCTACTACTCTAACCATTATTCCTTACTTCCTCTATAATGATTTCCTTTAGGCACCATTAATTGATTAAGGAATTCTATAAAAAGAGCGAGCTAGGTAGTTAGGTGTAGCGCCCTCCAAATATACAGCTAGGATCTTAATAGATTTAGCGGCTATAGCTTTGGTCCTATAAGCTAGGAGGTTATAGGAGCTAGGGGCTTGTAGGAGCTAGGGGATCCTATAAGGTAGGTAATTGTATAAGTAGGGTGGTCTGACCTAGCGCCCTCTAATTAATGCCTAGTGTGCAAACTGGGTATTAATAGGTTTAATAACTTCGGCTTTAATTGTGTGAGCTAGATGCTTGTAGGAACTGGCCGATCCTACAAGCTAGGTAATTATATGAGTATGGTGCTTATGGGAGCTGAGCAATCCTATAAGCTAGGTGATTGTGCAAGCTGGGCGATCGTGCGAACTAGGTAATTGTGTAAGCTAGATGCTCATGGGAGCTAGGCGATCCCATAAGCTAGGTAATTGTGCAAGCTAGGTAACCGTGTAAGTATGGTGCTTATAGGAGCTAGGCAATCCTATAAGCTAGGTAATTGTGTAAGCTGGGTAATTATACAAACTAGGCGATTATGCGAGCTGGGTAATTGTGCGAGCTAGGTAATTATACGAGCTAGGTAATTGTGCGAGCTAGGTGATCGTGCGAGCTAGGTAATTGTGTAAACTAGGTAATTGTATAAACTAGGTAATTATGTAAGCTAGGCGATCGTATAAGTAGAGTGATTATGTAAGCAGAGTAATTGTGTAAGTAGAGTAATCTAACCTAGCGCCCTCTATTAATGCCTAGCATATAAATGGGAAGCAAATATTAGGAAAATACTAGAACTATAAAAAAAGGAAATACATAAGTCTAAGATCTAGAAATATTGAAGAAGTTCCCATATATATAGACTTTGCAATAACTCGTACCCCCCTTATATATACTTAGAGAAGTTTCTATATAAATAGTCCTATAAGCGTAGCTATAAGTCCAAGCCCCCTTACGTAACCCAACCACCCCTCTCCACTATACTGGAATAGATAAATAACCGCTAGGTACTATAAGTAGAGAAATAATTTAAATAAAAAGAAAACACTATAAAAAAAACATATTTATATCCTTAAGATATGAATTTATAAGTACCGTAGTCTTAAATATAACTAATAATTGCTAATATAGCATGCGTCTTAGGTCTATAAGAAATTTAAAAAATCCTAGGTTGTTAGCATAGATTTACCTTCCATTATTGCTTTTAAGGTAGTAAATAAATTTATCTAAGTAAAAGTATAGATTATCGCGAATGCTTTATAGCTTGCTATAAGTTAAGTGGGCAGAGGCTCTGGTGGGAATAGTAAAATATTATTTTATTTCGCGATAGGCTAAATAAAGAGAGGCTAAAGTTTTAACCCTTTTACCAGCTTTTATTAGAACTCTTCTTTATATTTTTATCCTTTACTTACAGATTTAAAACTATAAAGTTAAGGCCACTGTATTTAACCGTCCCCTATATAGCCTTGTCGCTTAACACCTCTCTATTGCTATCTACCCCTATTTCTTAATCTTTAGTACTAAAACCATTTTCTCCGCTATATAATATCTCTACGTCCCATTCTTAATCCTTATTACTAAAGTTACTTTTGCAACTAGTCCACGCCTCTACATCACTGTTGTTATTTCTAAAGTTGGGTTCTCTATCTATAAATGCCCACTTAGTAGCTAGCAATTTAGGGATAGTGCACTTATAGATACTTAAGGGTTACGGGATACTACTTAAGGAGTTTTAGTCAATGCTGTTTAGATATAGAATATGTTTATAAACCTCTAAGTACTGGCTGCTTAGCGCTTTAAGTAAAAGATCTCCTCTAACGCAAGGCAGATTAATAGGAGTTAATTGCCGCCTATATAAGGCGGAGCGCTTATAAAGGGCTTAGCTATAATGCCAATTAAACCACCCTATAGGCACTAATAGCTCCTTTGCTATAGATGGGGGGTCAATATATAAGATTGACTAGCTAGGATAGGTGTACTGCTTAGGCAGTGTCTTGCCCTAGGAAGGATAGGCGTCAAAAGTGGATTATATAATGCTATTCCTACTAAGAGAGGCGTTATTAGGGGTCATTGTTAACTTCTAGTTCTAGTTCACAACTTCATGCAAACGCCTCTAAACCCTACTAAGGTATGCGGCATCTGTTAGGAATTGTCAGCTATTTAAATTTAGCAACAGCTTAGCTAATAGCTACCCCCAACAATGCCTTACTTAATACTTCACTTATAGATCACTTTAGGCGCCTATAGTCTTGGGCGTAGATAATATATAAGCTAAGAGTAATTATAGCCACTGAATATTGTACTATAGACACCATATAAAGTAGAAAAGAGCAGCTGGTGTGCTCTGCCTTTCCTTTCTACCTTTTATCCTAACTCTGCCCTAAGAGAGAAATGGAATATAAATGTTATACTCCTGGCTCTTATATGCCATTAATTTAACTTACCTTTAAATCTGACCTCTTAACTATATATCCCTTACCATCTTTATAAGAATACCAGACATTATATATATTACCTTAACTAAGCTTAGATACGTTGCTAACATAACCTATAGGTCCTTAATTAGTACTTATAAAAATATTACAATATGCTATCGCCTTAAAGATAATATACCTGTTTATTAACTTGCTGGAAACCTTAAATTATCCCAGAATTATATTGATAATAAAGACATAGCATCTACCAGTAGGGAGAAGAAATAATTGCAGCTTTCCAACCCTATGCAGAAACAGATACCTTATACGCCTACTCAAATACCTAATAAGGTTAACTTTTATAAAATTAATAATAATATAGAGGGTAATATATAAGAAGATATGGAAATATACGCCAATTACCTTAAGAGCCTAGAAGGCCGTAGCAAAACTAAAACAGTCCTACCTAAGCCAATAGAGAGCCATAGCGAGGCTAAAACAGACTTACCTTAACTAAAAGAGGTTCATATTAAAGGTTTGCTAGTGCCTCTAGGTATATTTATAAAACACCTATATTTATTTAGCAATACTAATAAGTAAGTAGGGAATAGCTTAGCTAATCTTACAACGTTTCTTGGAGTTATATCTCCCCTATCTAAAATATTAACGATTTCCAATGCCATGATTTTGTGTAGATAACTGAAGTATCTTATCTCGTAGTTGCCTTCTTATTTTATAATAAAGGACTTAAGACATCTCCAAAGCCCTAGTTATAAATCATTTATATCTACATTCGGCCCTATTGTAGTAATATGCTAGTATTCTACCTAGGTTTTAGCTATAGACATACCACCAAATAGACTTACATTATACTATACTGAGAATCCCTGTCTCTTTCGCCGTTATGCTAAGATATATAAACTACTTAAAGATGTTATAATAGAGATAGCTAAGAGGAGCAAACCGTATAAGCAAGGAGATTAACTAGGAAAGGTATTAAAGGATCTATTAAAAGAGATATTAAGGAGAAGGATACGCAAGAGAAAGGTAGATCCCACCGTAGATAGAAATCCTAAAAGGTCTAAGGTATAAGAAATTTCTTATAAGGAAGATTTTTATAATTATATTCTTGTCTTTTGGCATTAAGAATTAAGGCGTTAATTAGGATTTCCTTAGCTTAGTGTTTTATTTCTATCTAGTTGCTTCTATATTAAGAATATCTTATTATTGTTTACATATATAGACAAGTTTTTGCATATTGGATTAAAGTTAAGAGACTCGCTTATAGTAAGCTTATAAGTTCTCCACCTTTATATACTTAGTAGCAATAAGTCAGCTAGCCTATAACTCGTTTAGTCCTTTATAAAGAAAAGACTTGTTATAAAACATAGAGTTATTCCAATTAGATTAGATTAGCTTAGTAAGCATATAGCCTTTCTTGGCACCTATGGCGTAAGAATAAAACCAAATCAAATTAAATAAAAAGACTCGTCGCTTTCTAATCTAAATATCTCAGAATTAGCCTTTATTAGCCTACCCTCTTTAACCTAGTTAAAATGTACTAGCGTCTTCTTAACTACTATGGTACGCGGGCGCGGCCAAGGCCGCTGCGTGCTACTAGGAAGGCACAGTCTAATAGCCTAGCGGCCACCGCGGACGTTAAATAAATCTCTCTCTCTCTTATACCTTGTTTCCTTCCTCACACTTTTCTCCCTAGTTATTTTCTTATTATAAGACACGCCCAACATGTTCTTAACCTCCCTATACTTATCTATTATTATACCATCCTTATATACTAGCCTCTTTAATCTCTCCTCCCTATCTGCTATATCGGCCCTCCTAATATAGCTTAAAACGCGTTTACCCGCAATAGCAAATATCTTTAAATTAAAGATAATTAAAACGAAACCTATTAGGGAAGGACTGAATGGTTTTCGCAATTTATTTAACTTGACTTATTAGGATCTAAATATCTCTAGCTCTTTAGACGCGCTGTATTAGATAAGTAGTAAAGGTAACTATTAATTTACCTGGTATAAGCTCCATCTAACACTTGTAGAACTAAAGGATATTTTACTTAATCTAATACTAGCTCTACAGAGCCTTCCCACTTCTTATTTATTACTATCCCACGGCGGCAACAAAAACCTCTTTAGTAATCTATTAAGACTTAATTTAGCAGTTAATTCCAATAACTTTAACATTAAACAGTTCCTGCCTTTCCTAAATGTGATCCTTTATATTAAGCCTGACGAGATTATCTGGGAAAAGGTGTATGCCACCGTAATAGAGTCCACGCCTCCCCCCCAACCGCTACCATTTTATATTTAAACCCCACATCTACGCAACACAAGTAGCTTCGCCAACTTGTCTAAACATAGGGAATATGTGGATTATGTTCTAAAGGAGGAGCTAGGCCCTTTTTATGTAGGGATTCCTAGCTTATATAAAGCATTCTTTAAGAGAGTAGAAGGTCTTAAAGAGGCAAGCGCTGCCATTTTCAAGAAATGTAAGGAAGGGGGAAATCCACTGTACGCTAAGGGCGGCTGGTGTAATTGGCCTAAAAGCGCAGAGTAAAATAATGTCCTAGAGTGGTTTAGTAACCTAATTAAGTCATTTTTAGGCTTTATAGAGGAGTATAGGTCCGCCCTAAAGACATAACAAACGCTTGTTATATACACTAAGCAGCCCTTATAAGGGTCTATAGCAAAGTAAAAGCTAGACATTAGTTTTATGGATAATCTAATGGCCAAAGAAAGCTCTTGATGCTATTAGTTATATATACTTATGCTAAAAGAGCTAAAGAGTAATCTAAATACCGATATACCCTTGCAGGCATGGTTTGATTTAGGGAAATATGTAAGAGAAGTCTTTGCCGCTTAGGACACTCATCGCTTTATCCTAGGCTTTACCCTCTATAGATCTATTATGTGGCTATAGGAGTATAACTGGGTAGGAGGTATTGCATTATCACCATTTAATATTAATAAAGACGGACTACAGTTTACCTTAGCGATGTTAGGATTTCTCTAAATAAATAAGGAGTAGCTTAGGTTCAACCTTACCATTCTAACATTGGACGGCAAGTAATACATTAAGGTTGTGCGCAACAACCAGACTGAGTGTCTTATCCTTAATAAACTTATAAAGCAGGCACCCTATATTGCCAGTTAGGCAATAACTTGCTAGAAAGCACACCGTAAGGGCGATATTAAGATACCCCTTATTATTAAAGACTCGTGGCAGTACCCAGAGTATAAGGAAGAAGGCAAACTGCTATATAAAGCGATGGAGAAAGAAGTAATTAATATAGCTAGGTACTATTACCATAAGACTATTTACATCAGTGGACAAGATAATAACATCTACAATATTTATAAGGGGCTAGATATTACAAGTGCTATAAACTACAAGCTAGAAAGCTTAATAATACCTCTAAGACTAAGTGGAGTGTAAATCAGTATAAGGAAAGGCCGAAGTTCCAATAGAAAGAGATCTTCTAGCTATACTAAGCTACCGCCTAGTAAGCGTATATGTTTAGGCTCTCTAAAGCATCCTATTAAGCAGAATCGAGTCTATTGGCATGTTATTACTTATAATTATAGCAAGCCTCTTTATAAGGTAAGGTCTTGGGTTTTATTACTTACTGCATTAGAGGGTGGCATTATAGGGTATAAGTCTTTATATATAAAAGCCGGCATCCTCTAATATAACGTTTTAATGGGTAACGTCTTAATAAATAAGGAAGAGGATAATCCTTCCTAGCCATTATTCTTAATTAATCTTGATCTTGTAATTAAAGAGTAGCAGGAAGAAGCTTTAGGAGCATAAGGTAAGACCGGTATAAGAGTGTTTATGGCTATAGGAGTGCTCCTAGGCGAGAAACACTTAGCCTAGTATAATTTCAAATCATTCTTTTAAGTGCTATTCTGGATTTGTGTGCACTATAATAGGCTAAGTAAAGGTGTCGGTCTAACTAAGTTTAAGTGCTGGAACTATAAAAATACTATAAAGTTGGCCGACCTAAAAAAGGGAAGAGTGACTAATAAAGGGGATTTTCTTAAGACTGTAGAAGACAACTTTTTGCTATACTACCAGCCACTAATCCCTTGGGTCAACAGATTGCGGAAAGTAATATTTCTAAATGGTAGGAGGCGAAAGGGAATGGATAAAAACTTTTTTTTCTAGATAAAGGAGGTGCTTTAGGAAGTAAGGAAGGATTTAAAGGTGTTAGTAGAGTAGATAGCTTTATAGCGAGTCTTGTATTCTGATATCTAATTGAATTGGATTATACTGTGTGGTTTCTCTAGCAACTTACCTAGTTGATTAACCTATTGTTGCACGACCCTTAATCCTATTCCTACTTAAACTTTTGTTAATATCCCCTTAAGTGTACTAAAGGCTCTCTATTAGCTAGCTAGTAAGGGGAAATAGGGTAGGACTGGTATATTATAATGCCTTATAACTGTACCATCTTCCATTCCTTTAACAAACTTAGAGAGTACCTATTTAATAGGTCTGTAGACATTATTGTAATGTAACTAGCAGTCCTAGTTACTAATTAGATTGAGAATTTTAGTAGTTAAGCTTTTCTTAATACTAGGTAGGCCCCATTAACAGTTAAATTTATTTATTCTAATATATCTACCTTAGGTCGACCTATGCGCCATTTATATCTCTTCCTATTAAAATCCACTATAGGATATTCTCCTTCCTTAGCAACTATATGGATATTTTCTACCTCTTGTTAGTAGATCTTTATTTCTAGTATATTAGTTGGTAAGAACTTAAACAAAAAATCCTATCTAGCCTTTGTCCACTAGCAGATAAAGCCTTAATCTATATTAGCTTTTACACCTCCACTAAGCCCCTAGATAACCCTATAGGTCTCCTTACTACTAATGAAATAGAAAAACTCTAGACCGGTTTAGACTTAGACGATAATTACAAGGATAGCGGCATGTGGGTATTATGTGTGTTTAACAGACCTATAAATCTTTACAAACTTATATAAGCACGCTATAACGACATTGCTGAAGCACTAGGGCCTATATTATTCTGGCCAAATATTTACTTCCATTTTAGGATATCCGGCTAAGAGGATATAATATGTTTATCTAGGATAGCAGAAAAAAATTTAAAAGCTTTCCTAGAACTAGAACGCTTGCAAGTACTTATATTAGCCTCTCTAAAGCTAAAACAGTTTTTCCCACCTAGTAAGGAGTGGGTATTAAGGGATCTTATAATAAGGGAGTTTGTTAGAGCTAATACTATAGCTCTTAAACCAGATCTTGTAAAAGGCCTACTAATTAAGGGGTTAGGGTTTAGCGAAGTTGTCCTATTAAGGATTTGTTAGAGTAGTAATCTAAATAGAAGCATGCCGCGTAAACTACCGCTTTATAGGGGTGCGTGGGCGGGATATTAACTGGATATTATAACTACTAAGAAATTGCAAACAAAGAAGGGAGAAGAGGGGACTAATAAATGGGAGGATATTAGCAAGAAGGTTACAAAAGAGGTAGAAACTATTTGGGAATCTAAGTTTGGGGAGGAATGGGTTAGCAAAATGCTTAATAGCTAAAGGTGCTAGTAGAGAAGATAGAATAATATTTTATTGTCCTTTGTATAAGTAAAGATTTGGGCAGCTAAGGCTAGGTAGTAGCCTTGGTTAAAACGCATATGAAACAGCGTAGGGTGAGTTACTGGGGCTAAATAAACCCAGGAAAGCGGATAACCCAATCTTCCGCTAGATTATTAAGTCCCTATACCCCACCATCTTATATAGGCTTTATATTTCCACAAAACACATAATCTACTCCCTAGCCTATTAGAAGCAGCCTTATGCCGCCTAAATAGAGGCCATAAAAGAATTAATCCCCTACTCTAACCAATCCCCTACTTAAATAAGTCCCCTACTTAAACAAATCCCCTATGGGAGCCAATGCCTATATATTTCGCCGCCCTATGGGAACTAGTCCCCTACTCTAAAAAAATCCCCTATAGGATTAAGTCCCCTACTTTAACAAATCCCCTACGCCAATAAATCCCCTACTCTAATAAATCCCCTACTCTAATAAATCCCTTCCTCCAATAAATCCCCTATAGGTGCTAATACCTATATATTCCGCCGCCCTATAGGAACCAATCCCCTACGGCTTGCATTTCTATATGGCTTTTACTCCCCTGTAGGAGCTATTAGCTATATCTACTACTCCCCTACAGGAACCAATCCCCTATAGCTTCTATTCTTATATCCTAAACTAAAATTATTATCTAGTATATAGTAACCGTATTTTCTACTGCCCTATAAGAACTATACCCTCTAGCTCCTACTCCTATATAGCTTTTACTCCCCTATAGAAATTAATGACAATTTCTTTTACTCCTCTATGGAAACTAATCTCCTACAGCTTTTAGTTCTTTATAAAAACCAATACCTATATCCTCTATTGCCTTACAGCTTTCAGTTCCCTATGGGAACTAATACCTACCTCTTCCACTCCCTTATAGGAGCCAATGCCCTATAACCCCTATTCTCCAATTCCCAAATCTATAAGCGGTTTGCCTGCACTATAGCCTACTATATAGGCCTTATTGTTATAGGAGTAAGCAAGTATATAGGCTTATGCCCTATATGGGAATGAAAGTCATTTATATACTGGTTACCTGTAATCGCGGTTTTAGGAGGACAGTAGGCACTTTAGGCTATCTAGTTGTATTTGTTGGAATACGGGCCCATAACTAAAAATTTAATTTATAACCACCTAACTATATCTATATCCAAAATCGCAGCCACCTAAAAGTCTTAAAAAGTGGAAAATACTTAGCAGTAAACGCTTGGGTTACCAGCTTAACCCAGACTGCCAAGGTTATAGTTAAACTTATTACCTAGTTGCAGAACTATGTCTAAATACTAAATAGACAACGGTTTTTTTTCCTTGCATACTAAGGCAAGGGCTGCTCCTATAGCATTTTAATCTATAAAATATAAATAATTTAGCACAAAACTTCTCTGCTAGGGCTTGCATATGCCTACCTATTGGCCATTAAGCTCCTATTCCGCTAATTTATTAAGGTTATTAAAACTAAATCTTATCCCATTGGTTATATTTACCTTCCCTAAGAAACTGGCCTAAAGGCCCCATCTTATATTAATGCCTAAGGGAAGGTATCTTATAGCCACACATATTTTGCTTTATATTACGTTATTAAAGTCTTTTACACAATTAGTAGTGAGGATTATAATTCCTTTATAGTATTCAAGTTTCCACAGAAAAATCGTAATTAGGTTATTGCCTGTATAATCCAATAACCGTTACTTTATAAATATGTCAGCTTCATCCAACAAAAGTATAGCATCCTAATAGTTGGCCTGCCGGAAAGTATAAGAAAGCTTAATTTTAACCTACTTTGGTTTAGTAGCTAGGTCTCCACTAGATAACTAAAAAAGTTAGGCAAATAGTAGCAGTTTAAATAATTAGGGCATACTATATAAAGCGGCCTTTGCAGCTCTTCTAAAAGCCCTTTAGCAGTTAAGGTCTTACCAACTCTAGTAGGACCACTAATGCTCTATGTTAGTTTTCTCTAAAAATAAAGCAGAATGGAGCTCATACTATAGTAGCATAATTAGGCCACATCCTTTACCTAGCACAAAATTATTAAACTAAGCCTTTTTTATATAAGAAGCTGCAAGAGCCTAAATAAGCTCCTTCCAGTCCTTTAGAATGGCAAGGTTCTAAAAGGAAAAAGGGTTCCACTTAATATTACTAATATTATTAACAACAAACTCCACTACAGGATATTAAATTAGCTTTATAGTCTTCTTAGCTCGCAAATCTAAGAACTTATACTAGAACTTATTATTAAGACTAAACCCTAATACAGTCGGACTGTAAATAAGTAAGTTATTATTTTTTAACTCTGTAGGCTTCTTGCCATTACTCTTAACTTTATTAAGTTTTTCCTCTACTAGGTTATTAAATAGTTTAGCAAAATCGAATATATACTTATCGCTATTTATATGCTTTCACAGTTTATTAACGCTAGGTTTAGTATAGTTTGGATTATACTTTTAGAAAAGTACTGGGTTAACTATAATCTAACCATTAATAAACAACTTGGTTGGCTTTCCTTTCTCTATATAAAAGGCTTTGTCTTTATGCTGTCGGTAGTGCGTCCCTATTAATAAAATACATTTACGACCTCTATTAGCAAGTTCTTGCTTCTCCTCCTCTGCATTAAGGTGGTATTTAAGGGGAAAGTATCTAAGGCTGTGTATTAGCTTTGACCCCTAGAACGTCCAAATACCAGCTATGGTTAAAGCCTTACTAAATGTTTTGCCATTAAAATCCAAATATCAGCCTTTAACGCGGAAGTATTCATCTCCTTTATTGTCCTTTTTTACTTCACCTAAGTTAAATCTTACACATCTATGCTTATTGGTGCTATAGCATTTCCTATACACTAATTTATTTGGCTTAAAAAGAGTCCAAAGTAGATTAAATGTAATTTCTCCACTATCTTATAGCGATGCGAGGCGCTGTTTTATTAAGGTATATATATCCCTAATATAGTTTACCAAAAGGTCAAAGTGGGTGCTGTTCTCTAGGGCTCCCTTATAAACTTCCAGCTTAGGGAGGAAGTAGTATAATAGACTCCGCTTAACCTAGTCTTAAATTAGCAGTTAATTTAGGGTATTAAAAAGTCCAATAAATTAGTTTTATACTGTAGGTTTGTCTTCCTTAAAAAAAGTTCCCTCTATACCTTACAGAATAGATCTAAGTATGTCCCACAGGCCTTTAGACTTAATATTAATAAAGTGCGTTATACGTTTAGTCTTCTTGTCTATTATTTCGCTGTTAGTAATATAAATCTAGTAGCTACCTTTACGCTTACTAATATGTATACAAACAACAAATATATATTTGTTATATGCATCTACCTTAGAAGGTACTATAGAGGATTTAACTATCTTGTACTTTAAGGTTGTATTATCCCAGCTATATATAGCAAATCAGCTAGGGTTATACTTTTGGTTTTGCTAGGGACATACATTTTATTAACTGTCTTATACTCTACCTTTAAAGCCTAGGTTCTCGCTTCTTTAGGTTAGGAACTGTCTACAACTTAAGGCTTAGTAGCCTTAGAAGTGTCTATAGCGCTAGGTGCTTCTTTTACTACATTTAGTACGTCCTTAAGCAGCTCTGCGAGGTGAAGGACAGTAACTAGGTCCAAGGGCGGTATAACTAGGCTAGAGAGAGGCGTTTGCGGACTTCTGCGGCTAAGGGGGGTGCCTGGAGACACCTTATATAGCTTTACAACCTTAAACTGGTTTAATATTATTACTTTACAAAGCTTTAGTAATAAAATAGTAATCTAAAGTGTAAGGTTTAAAGTAGGGATCTAAGCAGATGTTGATATTATTTTTAAAATAAGATTTGCCCTCTTTTATACCCATTAATACGGTATAAGCTATGCTATGGGTGTTTCTGTGCCCCTCTTCTAGTAATAGGCTACCTTCCCTAATTAATCCTAGTAGGCTTTAGTTAATACATATTAATATTGTCTCCGTTGTAGTGAATAAAGCCATAGTATATATACTTGTTGGGTTATATACAGGATCTTAGCTCTAGCACTAGAGTGAGCTTAAAAAAAAGACATCGCCTAATCTAATTATAGAAGGCATAATTAATGCAAAGCGCCGTTGTAAGGAGATAAGTTTAAGTAGTCGCTTTGACTGCTAATAGCCTCCCAACCCGATTTCAGTTTCATTTCAGTGGTTTTTAATGGTTTTCTAATGGTTTTCCAATGGTTTTCTAACGGTTCCTAAATGCTAAAGGTGAGGCGGAGTACAACAGATAATTGTGCATGTGCATATGCAATGCAATTACCGCCTCTCTATGCCTCTGGCTGGATCCCTACTAGAAAAGCATTAAATAAGCGGCCGATTTGTCTCCCTAGCACTCCAGTACTTGCTAGCTTAGCTATCTAAATACCTCTATGCCTGTAATAGCCCACTAATAAAATTTTTTGCAAGTAATTAGCGTTCTATTCTTGTTTTCTAGGTTATTTAAAGCCTCCAATTTTAGACCTACATATACTTTTACACAAATCTCTTTACTCTTTAATATTTTTAGTCTTTTAATTTATCTGAGTTAAGGTTAAGGATACGGCATATAGTTAATTAAAGACAGTTATATTCTTAGCTCTAGGAATACTCCCCTAGCGTTTCTAACATCTATAAAATTGTGTCCCTAGTAATGTGTTCCGTATATAATATATGGAATGATTGCCAGCCTTTATTTGTAAGTTTTTATAGCTTTATATATTGCAGCTAATCTAGCTTCTAACGCTAAAATAAAGCGAAATTAGTAATAACTGGAAGAAGGAATTCAAGAGACAATGGGATATTATTTACTCTCATTTTAAAGACTATAGGTTAATAATAGATAATAAGGAAGATAAGGCTTTCTAAAACCTTATTAATTACTGCAACGCTTATAGCAATCTAGAGAAAGTTTAATATTTAAAGGAGATACTGGTTAACCTTATTGGGGTAGAGACCTAATAAGAGATGTTTATTAAGAAAATATTATAGGAAGGATAGGAGACATTAAGACATTAAATTTAAATATACTGTAGGCCTTAAGAAGCTCCTGGATGTAACTTAGTAATGGCATAGCAGTGCTTAATGGATTATCTCTCCTATTATAGCTAAATGTGCAATAACTTTTATTTAATTTATTCAAACGGGCATTGTCGCCAGGTATGCCGTAATATTATTACTTCAAATGCTTATTTGCTATAGCTGGAAAACTCTCCTTTATAGAGCGACCAAAACCTGCCCCTTACTAATTTAGGCATTCTATTTTAGTAGGCGGAACACCTAGGTACTAAGACTGGCCCCTAACTATTAGTGCTAACAGTGGGCCCTATAACTAACAGAGTAATTATATAAGGGTAAGAGCATTTACTTGACTTAGTTAGGTAAAGTGACTCCTAAGTAAGGTGGGCTAAAATCTTAGCTGCGCGGTTAAAGGTAAAGCTAGTTTTATAAGCGACTGTATTTAGGAAACTGTTTCTTTAGGAGAGCGAAGCAGTTAATCCTCTTTTTTGCTTATATATACATATTTAAATCGCACTCTCCCTTCTAATAGTGCCTAACTAATAGGCGGAGTCTTATATGCCTAAAGTATAGCTTAGTAACTGTGCCTAGTTTAGGTAGGCAACCCTCTATGTTATATGCATATAAGCCAATGCCCTACTATGCCGTAACTGGGTAGGCGTAAGGTAATCTTACTAGTTATTAGGCAGCACTGCCATAATTTTTATAGGTTCTCCACTAATATAATATATACATCCCTTTATAGGATGGTACTAAGGGCTAGTAAATCTAGGCGCAGTTACGGACGTAGCTATATATTATTTGGCAAATTCAGAGCATATTAGGGCCACTAAAGATTTATAATAAAGTTAGGTAGGAGCCATCCTAGCCGTTAAATAACGCGATATTTTATATACTTATATATATAGAGCTCTTAATCTTACATAAGATTTAAACTCCTTAAATATCCTCATCTCCTGCATTTTAGATATTTGGCCATATCTCTAACTCCCGCGCTGTAATATTCCTAAAGGTACTTAATTACTTTTAGCTAACTAGGAAGCATAAAGCGCATTACTAACTAAGATATAGTGCTTATAATTAAGGCATTAAAGTCTTTAACGGATAGCGAACTTATAGAAATATATAAGACTAAGGCAAGTTTCTCTTTACAGTCTGGTTGGGAATAATCATATTATAGACTAATTTTTAAGTAACTAAATTGCGATAAGTGTTAAATTAAGTCTAGTCCCTCCACTAAAACCATATATTAGACCTCCCTACCCAAAAATACTATGGCCGTTGTCATTAATATCTCTAGCATTAGTGGCTCTCTTAACATCTATTAGACATTGGATAATAAATAGGGAAATGTTTTTATTAGCATGGTTAGGATGGAAGATAGTAAGAATAGTAATAGATTGGTAATATTGCCGTGGGAAGCCAGATAGTACTACTATTCCCTTAGGGCCATTAAAATTAAATATGCTGTAAAGAAATAGGCTAATTCTACATTTGTATATGGATACCTTATATAAGACGGTAACGTTAAGCACTAAAGTAGTCGCATATTGCCTTTAAGATAGCTATCGTTATAAATGGGAATAAGTGGTTTTAGTGTGGTTCTATTAACTACACTTTACCCTAGATTTAGTTAGATATAATAATAGCTTAAATGTCTTATAATGTCAGCTGGAAGACCCGCCTAGAAAATAAGTCTAAGGTAAATACTAGTTAGTAGCAAATATTTACCTAATAAGGAATGTCTTATATACTTATCTGCTTGCCCTAAAGCTATTATTCTTTAAATCCTTCCTTAGATTTAGTAATGCCTAATAGAGGTATAGAATTGGAGGCCTCTAAATACTTAGTATAAGGTTGCTTATGTGTGTCTAGAGAGCTTAGCTCTAGCGGGGCTAACTAATCTAATTTTATAGGCTATAGCAGTGGAGTATCTGTGGTTTGTTAAGGCGCCTATAAGGCAATAGCTATTTGGTTTTCTATAGTACCGTATATACTTAATAGGACTGATATGGTTAGCTCTTGGGCATTATCGCAGTAGGACTTTTTAACCTTTTATAGTATATTCCTCCGCCAGTGTTTGGAGAATTAGGGATTTTAAGGCTTTTTTATTTTCCTTAATCTTTAAAGGGAGGCAGAGTCTATTATACTCTCTTATATTTGTGATGGTTAATTGCCTAAGCCTAATAGCATTAATTATGACCATTTAAGGACCACAGTTATTGTTAATTCTCCTTAGGAAATGCTGGTAGCTCTTCTACCTCTTGCCCGTTTTTAAGCTAGGAGGCTCTACTAGCTTTATAAGTATGTTAAAGGCTTCTTAGATATATTTACGCTTATAAGGCTTTACGCCTTTCTAGAGATTAATTGTCTTAGTAGTTATAAGGAGTTTAGTTATAATGCTATTAATTAGTAATAGCTAGTACTAATTTTGTTATAATGCCTAAATTAATGCTATAGTGTTAGGTGTGTTAAGAAGGAGGCTGTCCTAAAAAGATTCTAAGTTAGATGGCGGAGGAGGGATTTAAGTAGAGGATTTAAGTAGAAAATAGTTGGAAAATAGTTGGAATTCTTTTAGGCTAAGAGGTACATTTTATTAGTCCTTTAGTGGGGCCTACAGCAGTTGTTCTTTAGCGCACCTATAACGTAGAATAAGTAAAAGGTAGGATGTAAAGCAATCCGTGTAAGCCGCTATAGGAGATAAGCTGGGATGCTAAAGTGTCCTTAATTGGGGCGGCATTAAGACTCTAAAATATAGAAATGTAGCACAATGTAACTGGCTAAATAAGAATGTGGCTTGCGCAAGGCGGTAATTAGAGTTTTATTGCTGTATATTGTGTAGAGCGTATAAAGAATTTAAATCTATTTAACTGGCAATTATAAGATACTCCTGCTAAATGCGCTAAGGATAAGAATACTAAACTAGAAATAGACCTCCAAGCTAAAAAGAGCACCACTATCTGAGAATAAGGACACCCTAAAGTATTACCGCTATCCCTTGCGCATAGCAGCTCTGCCCTTTACTTTTGTAAAGTGCACCTGCAGTAATCCAACCTTAGCATGCCGGACGCGTCTTCAGTAAGACTTAAGGACATCTTTGGAATTTAAAAGCCCGCTCTTATAAACCCAGGTAGGCTTCTAAGCCACCTTATATTCGCGCCCTAACTTAGTTATTCTTTCCCCTAAAATATTATTAATCTCCCATTTATTATACAAGTTCATTTTATTAAATTTGTCTTTTTTAGCCTGGGTACAGTGCTTTACAGCAGGCTCTGGGTTTAAAATGTTACTTTAGTTATTAGCGACGCCATCGCTGTTACTATCCCCCTTATTATAAATATGACTGCTAGCCTTATCATGCGGTGGTTTAATGCAGCGGAGAAGGGTAAGCTCCTAAAGCGAAGGGCTGGTAGGCTGCAGAGTGGATACCACTTACTGATTAACTTACAGATATTAAAAGTTAAGGTTAAGGATAAGAGGGATAGGGGGGCTAGAAGACAAGTCTTTGTAATAAGCAGGTGGCCTTTATTACTTCTAGAAATGTGGACTATTACTACCCTTACTGCCCTTATCACCCCTACTACTCTCTTTAGTAGGGTTGTTAGAATTATAATTAGTAATGTTGTCCCGCTTAAGCTAATTAAGCTTCTGCTTCCTTAGCATAAAGGATAATTCGCCTCCTATATCCCCTTTCTTATAATTACCCTTCTCCCTAATAAGCGGATTGTCTATATATTATAGTTATTAGGTTGTGGTAATAATATTTTAATATCCGTAACTTACTAATATTATCCGCATTATTGGCTATTAAGGAGTCTTAGTTAGTTACTATATGGGTCTCTAACTTCTATATAGCCTAGGGGATAGTTATAATATTAATTCCCTTAGCTAGGCTATCCATTTCATTAATGTATTCTGCTATAGGCTTAAAATAGTTATATATAAATACGCTAAAGAGATCTTCTAGCTCCTTTAAAGAAGGTAGCTCCTTATCCTTGTCGTCCTTATTGCTGTAGTTATTTCTATTACCTAATAATTATTAAGCAAGGCCGTTATATAGGGGGGAAGTACATACCCAACTTATAAGGTACTAGTTAATTGCCAACTTTATTAGCGTTATTACCAGTATTACCAGCTTTATTGCCTTTAGGTTCTAAGTCTAGGCTAGCTATATTATCTTTAATAAATATTAGGTTTACTGTTGGCTGTTAAATATATTTATAGTTGTTAGAAAAAGAGGGAGGGAATAATTACTAAATTACCTTAATTACTTCCTCTAGCGCCTTAGATGTTACTTTTATTCTTGTAAATATCTTTATACTTATTAAAAGCCTTAGGATCTGCGGGTGCCTTATTAGATGGAATATTTAAAAAAGACAATATAGAATAACTTGCCTAAGCGCAACCAGCCTAAATATTTTATAGGATTATCTCTTAAAGGGAAGTGAGGTACTTTCCCCTTTTTTATTCTCCTTTTTTTAGGTATATTGCTCACATTTACCTTAGAGGCTATAGTCGCATAATGCTAAGAAGCCCTCGATTTTTTAGGGGGTGCAGTATAGAAATTAATATTATTAAGTAAAATTTCTAAATAAAAATAAAGGGATTAAGAAGATGCCACCGTTGCTACTGCCATTATTATTAGAGTTGTTATTACCTTGTGCCTTTTTAATATCCCTAAAGAACGGGCCACGCTAGGCTTTTAAGTCCACGCCAGTTTCCTCTCCGCTACTAGCTCACACTCGCAGCATCTACACTAAAATAACCCTACTAGCTTAATAGCGAATTAAAACATGTAATTTACGCTCTGTTTATAATTACTGTTTATAACACATAAAGGTTTATATAGGCTTAAACTCTATTATAAAATTAACGCCTATTAGGAAACTGCAATTAAGACCTAACTAACTAAGCTAGCACATTCTGCCTCTAACAGAGGCATTGCGCTAAGCCTCCTTATTAAGGAGGTTGGTGGCGAAGTAACTCCTCTACCCTTATTCCTTGGGGTTAGGGCTAGTGCTAACGTGTCTGTTCTAACCTAATTATGCTAAAAAGCTAGATCCTTTGCGCTAGATCCTCCGCGAGACTATAATTCCTAATATTAGGCAGGTAAAGGGCGTGCCGTAATTCTACTGTAAGCATTAAAAGACACTCTAAGTAATAAGGGTATCCTTAAATCTCTCCCTAGGATTTAAGGAACTTCCTTAGTCACACTCTATTGAGCTTACAGTCGCTGCTTAGCCTCCCAAATATACATAAAAGCCTTACTTTTATCCTTGCCTATAGCCAGATATCACAAACAACATTAGGGGGCAGATAGCATGAGTAGATTAGGCAATCACGCCCATATTTATCCTACTGCGCCCTTTTAGCTAATGCAGCCATTATATAAAGTCTGGCTCCGTTAGGAAATTAAATACGTAAATTTTCCTCTAGTATTTGTCAGCTAAGAGTAAGGTTATAACACCAACTCCACTAGAAGTCAGGCTATGCTACTAGATGGGCTATTTACCTCCAAATTCTGCCTTATAAGTCTTAGGTCTATATAAGGGATATCTCTGTGTAACCTATGCCTCCTTAGCTAAATAGGGGCTAAATTAGACTAAAGCCCAGCGGCTTCTCTAATTGTAATGCAATTCTCTAATTACTAGGGAAAAGTAAGTCTAGGTCTAGGTTGTAAAGGCGCTAAGGAGGGCGAAGGCTTCCAGCTTCTGGCGGCGCAGCTTTAACTAAGCTAAGTAATTGGCATTAGCCTATGGTTTTGCTGAGGACCCACTTTAGCGTCTAGCTTCGCCTTTATTATAATGCTGTAATGTAATAATGCCTAACGCATCCCGTAGCTCGCAGCAGCTATAACCTATATAATTTATTACTAGGTAGTTCTTAGCACAGCCTTATAACTATTTATAACTGTTCTAATAGGGATTGAGTTATACACTATAGTCACGCCCGAGATATTACTAGAGGTGGAGGTAAAGAAGGGGATGAATGGAAATGTTGTTCTAGTGCACTAATTGGTAGGGGATGTAGGCAGGAGGAGAGGAGAGAGGAGAGAAGAGAGGAGGAATATAGTAGGATTAAAGCACACGTTAACACTAGGAGAGTATAAATATGTCCCATGAAAAGGGCTGAGGAGTTGCAGTACTGGGTTATTGTTAGTATAAAACATGCAGAGATTGGGAAAGGTGGGTAGAGCACCTACATAGACGCTAAGGGAATGGAAAATGCCTTACAGCTAACAGCTAGAGTCTAAGGTGGCACAGTAGCGGGAAAGAAAAGAGGAGATGGAGCATAAGGGTAAAAGCAGCAAGGAAGAAGGCCTTTTATAGTTAAGGTTGAGGTTAAGTCTTGGCCAAACTGGGGTAGAGAAGCGAGCGCGCCTTACCTGTAAAGGAACCTCCATTTCCTAATACGTGGTCTCCATCTTATTTTTTACTAAATTATATTATATAAAATTAATTTTGGCGCCACTATTATATAGTGCTTAGAACTAATATAACTCGCCTATAGAAAGTACTATTTTGGCTTAATAGCAATATAAAGGGTCTTTTATTCTATATCTTGCCCTAATTATGTTTAGAAAAGGTCTGCGACTAAGGTTTTTCTTTTTTTAGACTATTAGTATAGTTATTGCCCTACATATATTTCTAATTAGGTTTACCACTAGAGAAGTTTTTATAAGGGGACTTTATAGATAGGGGGCTATAAGGACACGATTGTGGAATAGGATAGATTGGTAAAAAAGACGAATTCTTAAGGAGGTAAGGCCTTTAGGATTTTGGAGACTATATGCTACAGGTATATACCTCTAGCACGTAACCAGCAACTATCTAAGGGGCGTCCAGAGGTTTTCCTAAGGGCAACCTAAGGTAACCGCAATAATATCCCTTACAGTTTTCTCTTAACTTTTTAGAGTATTTCTATAAAAGTCCTAAATAGGTATTAGATTAGCCCTAAAAATCTTTTCTATTACTTAAAGTCCCTAACTTTAACTATTCTAGATTTCCTTTTAAGAACGGCTTCTTTAAAGTTTGGGTCTACCCTATATTACTACTAGAGTGCCCGCGCTTTTAGTTACCCCTTAGCTTCTTACCGGAAGAGGTCTAATTCCTTACTATATCCTTAGCGTTTAGAACCGCTTATTTAAAATCCAAGTATATAGTAATCCGCAATAGGGCTTCTACGCGCTTTATTTTGTTGTAAATTGCTAGCTTAATTCTAGCCTAGATAAATCTAATCTTCTTCTTATAAATACTACCGTTCTTATTTTAAAGGGCTTTAGATCTATCTATTAAGTATAAGTTTCTATAAAGTTTATAAACTGGCGGAAATTATAGTGGTTAAGCTATGTCCTATTCTAGAATAATTCTATATTATTATATTATATAATATACGGATCTTAAGTCCACTTCTTTAGGAAGGTTTGAAGCTATAGCCATATAGTAATTTACTTTTTATTAAGCTAATTAAGTATAATCTAGTTTAGGAATCGATTTTTAATCTTACTAATAATCCATTAAATATGCTCTTTAGTATACTCTTATATTATTAGTATTTTAAAGAAGTTGTTTACTTTACAAACCCAATTATCTAACTATTGGATATTAGGCCTATGGCGGAGTTCTAGACTACTAAAGGCCTTAGCTAATTAGTTTATATTCTTTTTCTATTTACTATATAGATACCTTTTTAGATAGGTACTAGGTAGCCCCTAAAAGGCACTTAGCCTTAGCCAGTTTATAAAGGATTTTATTTAGCTTAGATTAAGTTTTACTAGATCTAGACTTACCCCTAAAGTTTTTTAATATATTTATTAGTGGCTTCTTCCCGTATAGCTTCTAAGAACCTTATAGTAGCTTCCTAATATCCTTCTTATAAGAGATTAGTATAAGGCTTTTAGCTTTTTAAACTTAGGCCTAGGGAAGCCCCAGTTATAGAGGTAGTATTAGTATTAGTAGCTAATATAGGTTTCCTAATAAGGCTCTAGTCTTAAGTTAGTATTTAGGTTAAATTACCTAAAGGGGTTGGCCCACTTAGCTTATAAGTAGTCTATATACTACTATTATACTAATTATAGGCCGGTGGTCTTCTGTAAGGATTTTGGTTAGGTCCCTAATTAAATATATAGTATATTTCTTTAGTATTTCTAGCTTAGAGAAAGGTTTTAGGATTACCTCTATCGCTTAATCTTCTAATTAGCCTAAGTGGGGCTAAAGGGGTTTTGGCTACTTTTTAGTAGCGTTATAGCCATTATAGAAGGTGTTTGTGTTTTCCTTAGCATTACTAGTAACTATAAGTATATAAGAGTCCTTAAGCCCCTAACATATCTTATAATAGTACTAGAGCGCATTACCTACTAATTTGCCGTTTTCTAGGCAATCTGCTAAATTCTGCTAAATTCTACTAATACTACTTATAGAACTAACTAATTAGGATTTTCTATCCCTAGAATAGAAAATCGCCATTAGCTTACTTACTACTAGCGCCTTAGCGACCCCTTTATATCTTATTAGTCTCTAATAGTCTTCTTCTTTTTAGCTTAGTATTCTTATATAGTAGTAATCTATAAGCTTTGGTTTAGAAGCATTTATATAAGTCCATTATATTATACTAAACCCTTCCTATATAGCCTAGGAAGGCCTTTATAATATTCTACCCTAAAAAAAACTTTATTTATAATAACGCGTTAACGCATTATACTTAGACATTAAATACCATATACAGCCTAGGAAGGCCTTAATAATATCCCCCCTTATAGGCCAGACTGTACTTAACCTAGACCCTAGTATTAAAAATAAATTATATAATACTAACGAACCTTTAGGTAGCTAATAATAGCACCTAAAGTAAGCTTATTTAAGAGAGCTGCCTCTACTTAAAAGGAACACGAGATCCAGTTAGGATTAGAAATTAATAATAATAATAACACTCTAGACATGCGCGAGTAGATTTATAATCTCGCGGCTAAGTAGGTAGCTAATTATTTTACAGCCTAAGCTATATAAGAGACTCTAGATAAGATTTTAAAGAGCCTTACAGCCCTATAAGATAGCTTAATCTCCCCTTCTAAGAGCCCTAGTTAACTTATTTACTCTACTAAATATAATACCCTAGGTAGTATAGATATAATAGCAAAGTAATTAAAATCTGTTAAAATCCCTAACCCTTAACAGCTATCTAATAGGATAGACCTTACCTTTAAGAATCAGAGGATTTAAGTATAAAAAAAGCTTTGTATAAACTATAACTATTTCCCCTCTAAAGAAGCTAAAATACTCTACCTCTTTGGTTAAACTATTAGGGACGCCTAGTAATACCTTTAGGCTAGGTTTAAGAATAAGTTACCTATTTAGTGTATATTTATTAACAAAATAATGGAGTATCTAGCTGCTATTTATATTAACCTAAATAAAGTACGGGATGCCTATTATAACTATAACCGCCTAGTAATAAAATTAAACTAACCCTTTACTAAGTCCTAGACTTAATTCTTATATCTAGTAAGTAAAGGTTAGGTTCCCCTTAAGAACTATTATTTAGACCTATATAATAAGCTAATAGTCCAACTATAAAAGAAGATCGCGGTAGCCTTAGACGACCTACTAACCTACTAAAGACTTATAGCCTAATATTTATTACTGGGTTTAGAACTAAAATAAATTAATATTTATTTTAATTAACTAAAGCGGCCCTATAGTAACTAGAACCTATTTCTTATACTAATAGGAGCTAGCGCTAAAAGATAAACTATAACCGCCTTTATACTAAAAGTGGTTATAACTGCCTACTTATAAGCCTTGCCTAACCCGCTATATACTATAGCTATAGCTAATGCTTATTACAACACCCTAATTAACCCTATTACAGTTACGTGCTTTAATTATAGAAAGGATAGTTACTTTGCCTTATTCTGTCTAGAGCTAAGGGATATAGATAATATTAAGGAGATAAAGGAAGAAGAAATGTCCAACAAGTTAGGAAAAGAAAAACCCTAGAGAAAGACTCCCCCTTAGGTATCCTATTAATCTTAAAGAGATTAATTTAAGTTAGTTAATAGGTAGAAAATACTTTATAGTTCTATATATAGTATTTAAAAATGGATATAGGGTTAATATAACTGCCCTTATTAATACTAGAGCAAATAGCTTTGTTTTTATAAATACTGCTTATATAATAACGTTACTAAGTTCTTAAATATAAATGCTACCTAACTAGAGAAGCCTATTTAAGTAAAAGGCTATAACGGCTAAGCTAGTAAGCCGTTTACCTATATTTTAAAGCTATATATTACTGTTAGTTGTTATCTGTAACTGACTGGTATGGGCCAGTCACGTGTAGTGGTTACGTAAGCTAGGCGAACGTGGAATCCACTAAAATTCACCTGTAGAATAGATTAGTTAACAACAATCTTATCTATGTATCTTGATATACGCATCTGATTCCCTTATACCTCCGCTGCACCTTGTTGAGTATTAGTCTTAACAGGTTATGAGCCCGGCTACGCCTATAGAGGGTTTTAATATAGCGTTGTTAAATAACGCGTGGAGAGAGCTGTGATTATAGCGGTTGTTAAATGATTAAAGAACGTGTGTTTCCTGCGTATTTGGTTACTATTTATCTTACTAAGAAGTAGGCAGGAGATAGTAACCGGTTGAGCTCGCAACTGGACGATGATTGATACGACGCGTATTAGGAGCTTAACTATAACTAACCGTCGCGTCTAGTAGTATATACTAGCTACTAGTGCTTTAAGAAGAAGGAGACGACGACCCTATTAAAATTAAAGAACGCGCATTTCCTGCGTATTTGGTTACTGTCTTACTGAGAAGTAGGCAGAAGATAGATAAAAAAGGGAGAGCTTGTAACTGGACGACGATTGATACAACGCGTACTAGGAGCTTGATTAACTGACGCGTCTAGTAGCATATAGTGACGTTGCTAGGGACCAGCTATATTTAACTAATTAGGATTTTCTATGCCCGGCATAGAAAATTGCTATTAGCTTGCTTACCACTAGCGCCTTGGTGGCCCCCTTTGCATCTTATATAAGCCTATTATATATACTAGCTACTAGTGCTTTAAGAAGAAGTAGATAACGATTAACTATAACCAACTGACGCGTCTAGTAGTATATACCAGCTACTAATAACTTAAGAAATAGACGACGATTGAAACCAATTAGAATGATCTTAATTATGATACCGCAACATAAATACAGTAAGTCCCTAATTGATTTAATATCTAATTACTGCACTTAAGATAAGCGAAAGCAGTAGTAGTAAGAACCTACTACCTAATGGTATAAAGCTAAAGGGAGAGGAGAACTATGTTGTATGGAAGGAAGCAATAGAGGACATTGCCGTCGCGAACGGATTAAGACGATACATTTACGTAAAGGGAAAAGTACCTAAGTACGTGGATAAGTTTAATGAGAAAGCTAATGAGATAAAGCTGGCAGTATAGCTAATATAGGAAGCTAGAGACTTGAGTATAAGGATTATTATTAAGCTTAATGTTAAGAGTACCTCTGTATAGATGCTAGCAGAATATAAGTTAGCGCGTAAGATATGGGTAACTTTATAGACTTAGTATAAGGGGACCGGAGCAGTCCTTAGCTATAACGCTATTGAATTATACACAAAGATTAAGTACAACGACTACCCCAATCTTGAGTAGTTTATTATTGTATTTAAGAAAGCCATTAAAAAGCTAGCGAACCTTGATATTTTCCTACCTAAATTATGGTATCCAATTCTCTTTATTATGGCCCTATCTAACGCATGGCCTATTTGGGTAGAATGATAGCGATTAAATTCTTAAAAGGAATTAACTTGACTATTACTTTCTGCCCTAATTAAAGATATTATAGATAAGACATAAAACAAGGATAAGAAGGGTAAATAAAAGGTAAAGGGGGATAGGAAGAAGAGTAAGGGAAAGCTATGTAGGAACTGTAAGAACCTAAATGTGTATTATGATCTTAAGAACTGCTTTGTTATAAATAAGAAGCTACGTTATAAATAGGAAGAAAAGATAGGTAAGAAGTTTGTTCTATATTAGGAGTCTAGTAAGAAGAGGTTAGGCAGCAAGAAGAGTAAAGAGGAAGAATCTAGCAGTGACTCTTTGGATAATGATAATGCCCGTATGTTTGTAAAGAAAGAGTTAGGGTACCTCTATGCATACCTAAATAGGAAGAATTAATTACTAATTAAGTAGGGAGGAATACTGTTTAATACTAGAGATGAAACCTATATCACCAAATTAATTAACGACTTTAATACTGGTATATATATACTAGCATCTCTACCATTAATTAACACAGTAAGTGGAGAAGCTATACCGCTTAGCTTTGGTAAGAGAACAGTTATCTATGCTATAGACGTTAAAGGAGAGACGTATATGCTGAATTTTAGTAAGGTGCAATATCTACTAAATTGTGGCATTAATATCTTTGGAGCTAGAAAGCTCCTAGATAGGGGTGATATTTAAATTAAAGATAGAAACCTTATGGTTAATAAAGAAGGTCTTAGTATGTTCCAATTTAATAAAGATATAATAATTATTAAACCACCCTGTATATACGCATTCCCTACAGTTACATAAAAGAAGTTATTAGAGACATCAATTTAACTCTAGTGTTATTGCTTTGGCTATCTTGGTCTCAAGAATATATAGAAGACCTCTAAATTAGTTAAAGGTATAACTCTTAAGAAGGAAGAGCTAAGCGCTATATAGCAAGAGGACGAAGACTTAAGGCTCTGTAATCTATGCAAAAAGGGAAAAGCTATAAGGCATATATAAAAATACGCTAAATCGTAAGATCTGAAAGTGTTTAATAAAGTGTATATTAATGTGGTAATAATTACCCCTTAAGGCATTGGAAAGAAGAAGTATGCTATAGTATTTACTAAGAAGGCAACTTTAGTTCAGTAGGCTTACTTCTATAAGTTAAAGAATGGCGCATATAATGCTCTGGTTAAGAACTGAAAGATAGTAAAGACTTAATTTGGAAGAGTTATTAAAAGGTGGCGTATAGATAGGGGTAAAGAATATAGCCTAAAGAAACTTGCTGAGCTTGCAGATAATCTAGGGCAGGTAGTAGAGCTTACTATACTATATAACCTAAAGTAAGATGGCACTTCTAAATAAACAATTGGTATTTTCTGCGAGCGTATATAAGCCGTGATAATTGATATGGATATTCTACAGTTCCTTTGGCTACTAATATTTAAGTTAATGGTGCTAATTACTAATTAAATAGCCACCTCTCTATTAAAGGGAAAGACCCTATATAAAGCCTTTATGGACAAGTTTTGTCTAAATTACGATAATAGACCTTCTGCAGCTTATTTACAGGTACTTAGCTATAAGATATATGTCTAAATACTAAAGGAGCGCTAAATTATTAGCTAGAAGGTTGCTATATGGGCTGAGGTAGGAATCCTTGTTGGCTATAAAGGAAGCTATATCTTTAAGGTGTATATACCTTTAAGAAGAGGACCTACCAAAAATAGGATTGTATAATCCTTAAATGTTAGATTTAATAAAGGAGGTTTAATTATAAAGCCCCTATTAGAAAACAATACTAATATTCTAATATTAGCTGGAAATAGGGGTGAGAGTACTAAGAATTAGGATTAATAAGATAGTGACCTAATTTATTAGAGAGTTCCTAATATGCCCAGAAACATTAAGCATTAACCCTAATTAGTATTTAAAAAGGCTATTACGCCAGAGCTTTAAATTAATAAGGATTTGGAGCAACTAGATGTTAATTCTAATAATAAACCCAAATTGGAATATAATACTAAATTAATACCAGAGACTATTTAGGAGAGAGTTGAAACTAAAACGGCACCTAAGTTAAGGGGTTAACCTAAAGGTTTAAAGAATAAGGTCTATATCCCGAACCCTAAGCTTAATAAAGAGACTTAACAAGCCGCTTAACAGTTAAAGCTAAAATTGAGCTTTAACTCTAAATTAAGTATGGTATTTTATACTGTATATGCAGCTAGCCCAGCGTTATTAATCTATAATAATCCTAAGATAATTAAGGAGGTAAAGATAAAACCTAATTGGCTAGAATGGTAGAAGGCTATTAAGAAGGAGTATTAAGGCCTAATTTATAAAGGAACCTAGAAGCTTCTAAGACGATTAAAGCTACTAAAAGATATTAAGGTACTGCCGAGAAGGCTCGTCCTAAAGACTAAAAGGGATAGAGATGGCAATATCCTAAAGCGGAAGGCAAGATAGGTTGTTAAAGGGTTTAGATAGTAGTATAGAAAGGACTTTAACCAAACATTTGCGGGAGTATGTAAGAGTATTATATGGAAGCTGGTAGTCGCCCTTATAGCTCTATTTAACTTAAAGATTAAGCAGATAGATATAGTTGGAGCCTCCCTAAACTTAGCCGCTAATATAAATATTTATGTAGAAGTACTACCTAACTAGGAAATTAATAAGGAGATCTTAAAGGATGTACCTAAGTGGGCATATAAGCTCCTAAAAGCGCTATATGGTCTAAAATAGGCACCTTAACTAAAGTAGAAGGAATTAGCCTCTGCGCTTTAGTAATTGGGGTTTAAAGTGTGCACTAGCGACTAATGCGTATATATTAATAAGTTGATAGAAATTCTAATTGTTATATACATTAATAATATGCTCATTATCGGCAAAGATAAGGTTAAGATTAAGGCTCTAAAGAAAAGTCTTATAAGAAGATTTAAGATAGAGGACTTAGGCCCTGCAGAATACTTTATAGGGGTAAGAATTACTTAAAATAGGAAAGAAGGGATGATTATCCTATATTAGGATGCATATGTTAGCAAGATCCTTAAATAATACGGTATGGAGAATTGTTATTCAGTTAATATGCTAATGGTAGCTGGAGCTACTAAATTTATGATACCCTTTAACGGATAGGCAACGGTTAAAGATACTGAGCTCTATGGATTAAAGATTGGCTCTCTAATATATTTAGCAACCTAAACTAGACCAGATATTGTATACGGAGTCTCCATACTATTACGTTTCCTATTAAACCCCTCCCCGCAGTATATAAAAGCTATAGATTAAATACTTTAATACCTATAAGGTATAAAGCTCCTAGGAATTAAATATTAGGGGTGCGTAGGTAATTTGAAGACACTTCTCTACGGATATTATACGGATTTTATAGATAATAAGTTAATGCGGAGATCCGTCTTAGGAAACGTATACTTCTTTGCCGGTGGAGTTATATTATGCTTATTAAAGAGACAGCAGATAGTAGCGCAGTCTACTACTAAGGTAGAGTATTACGCTCTAGCCAAAGCGGTATCTAAAGCACTCTGGCTAAAATAGATTATAGGCTAGATAATATACTTAGGTGCGGATATTAAGTTAGTATGTCTATACGGTAACAACCAAGGCTCGTTAAGCCTGGCTAAAAACCCTAAGTTTTATTAACGGACGAAGCATATTGATATTAAATACCACTTTATTTAAGAGCACGTTATAAAGAAAACGGTCGATCTATGGTATATTGCAAGTTTAGAAATAGCGGCTAATAGTTTAACTAAACCTCTTTCGGCTGTAAGTTATACAAAGTTTATAGAGCAGCTAAGGTTAAAGGTTATTAAAATTAATTAAGCTTGTTTGGAGTATTAAGTTAGTTAAATATAAAGGGGTGTGTTAGTCGTTGTCTGTAACTAACTGGTATGGGCTAGTTATATATAGTGGTTACGTAAGCTAGGCAAACGTGGAATCCACCAAAATTCACCTATAGAATAGATCAGTCAACAATAATCTTATCTATGTATCTTGATATACGCATCTGATTCCCTTACACCTCCGCTGCACCTCGTCAAGTATTAGTCTCGACAATTACTATTAATGGACAGCGCTAATTTAGTATCCCCTTTTATATCCTAGACCTAAGGTACTATAATATAATCCTTAGCCAAAAATAGATATCCTACTTTAATATTTAGCTAAATATTTAATAAAGACAGTTTATCTGGCCGGAGAATAGACCAAAATTACCCTTCTTTATTAGAGAAATTTGGACTAACTATAAGATACTAGCTGTGAAGGCTAACCCTATTTATTAGTAGGATATTAGAGACCGCGACCTAGTCTTTACTTAAGAAGATACCCACTATAAGGCCGGTAGGAACTCTATACTAATAATAATACTCCCCTAAAGTACTATAGTTAAGAAGAACTCTACTTTTAGAAGTGGAATAGATAGTAATATAAACAACTTCTAAATTGCGGAGATCTGGCTAATATAGAAGAGAATATACTAATAGGATATAAAGAATAACCTTTAGAAGATATAATAAGAGCTATAGGGAGTAAAGATAATGCTAATATGCTAAAGGCCCCTAAGGCTATAGATACCCCTACTATTATATAACCCTCCTATAGTAGATATCGCGGCAATTAGTACTATAGGTTTCCACTTTAATATATATTAAAAAGATAATAAAGTCTTTATAACTAGCTTATATAAAATTAACTAGATTATTAACAAGAAGGAAGAAGGGCTAATAGAGAAAGCTAATAAGGAGCTAGTTAAGCGCCTTCTTCTTACTTACCTCTTAGACTATAAAGACACGTTCTTAAAAGCAGCTTTGGATATACTACCCCCTACTAAATTTATAATTATAAAGATTTAATTAAAGGCTAATAACTCTCTAGGCTATAGCCCCCTTTACTAGTAAACTGTAAAGGAACTAAAAGCAATAAAGTGGTATTTAATTAATAACCTCTATAAAGGGTTCATTAAGCTAAGTTAAGCCCCTTTTACTTCCCTATTCTATTTATAAAGAAGCCTAATAAAGGCCTTTATTTCTATATTAACTATTAAAAACTAAACGCTATTACTTAGAAAGATTATTACCCTCTCCCCCTAATTAATAAGACCCTTATATATTTAAGCTAAGCTAAAATTTTACTAAGCTTAATGTCCGCTAAGCTTTCCACTAAATTAGGATAGATCCTATATTAGAAGATCTAATAATATTCTGCACCTACTACGGTTCTTATAAATATAAAGTCCTTCTTTTTAAACTAATAAATAGGCTAGCCATGTACTAATAGCATAACGTATTTCACGGGTGAGCTGGTCAAACGGGTGAGCTGATCACTTCAAAAACATACCAAAAAATGGAAAAATCACACTTTAATATCTTAACAACCACTTAATAATAAATTTTAATAATTTAAAT
>Ga0307507_10002373_pt1 | contig 39839 bp, 12 predicted proteins | sample 7_EM_MG_FD_207223 | JGI IMG/M metagenome (GOLD analysis project Ga0307507, IMG submission 207223) | Populus trichocarpa ectomycorrhiza microbial communities from riparian zone in the Pacific Northwest, United States - 7_EM | ecosystem: Host-associated > Plants > Roots > Unclassified | place...
GAATATGGCAGAATTCGGTGGATTCTGGCGGAATATGACAGATTGCCGTCTCGCGGTCGGTCTCTTCTTACTGCGTCGGTGGAAACAGGTGGACGTGTGTAAGGTGTCACGGAGGTGTCCCGTGACAAAATGCGTTTTATTAAATGCTTTAAACATCTCTTTAAGAAATTAACAGCAATATCTAGTCCTTTAAGAAGCGTCCAGGGCCAAAAACTACACTATTAGATGTCTATCTTTATAAGCAACCCTAACACACACCTTTAATTTAGTAATATTGGTAAAATTTAACCACCTACTTAATATAGCTAAATACCGCAACGGCCTTTACTAGCGTTTGGCCAATTTCGCAAGTTTTTATAGTATTTAAACTTACTAACTTGCACTGCCACCAGAGTGCCACAAAGATGTCTATAACGTGCCTCCCCCCTAAGCGAGACGATTTTTAATACGTTTTCTCAATTTTAGTAGCAATAAAATAGCTTTTTTTAAAATTTAAAACTTTAATATAAAGCAAGTATACTCTAAAAAAGCCTCCTAAAAATTATATAAAAAAAATTTATAGGGATAAATTTTTATTAATAATTTTTAATCTATGACATATGGATCCAGTGTTTGGGCCATTAGAGAAACCAAGAAGGGCCCCCCTAAATCACTCCTTAAACTACTCTAAAAGGTCCAAACAGCCTGCCTCCAGAGCATAATAGGCGGGTATAAGTGAACGGCCACAGCACTGCTTAAGAAGGAAGCTAATATTCCCCCCCTATTGTAACGGAACCTTATAGCAGGAACTACGGTAGGTTCTGTTATTAGGCTAGGTATATAGGTAAGAACAAAACAACAACATAATAACAACTGGTGGAGTAGTTGCCTAATAGATTAACTCTAATTGTATTCTAAGATTTACTATAAGGAGAGAACTATCTACAGTAGGGACTAAGGTCCTTTAAATACACAACTATACTCCTAAGAAATCCTCTCTTGTATATAAGGTACGTATTATCTATATTAAATATAACATCCCTCTTATTCAACGCAGTTAATGCGTTTAATACTACGTAACCTTGGTTATTATTCCTTATCACATAGTTCCACCGGATCTATCCTGGACTATGCCTATATTAACCAACTAGCTTTCACCAACTCTTCTCTAAGTAGTTATAATATCATACTTAAAGCGTCCATAATACTATCTCCCTCCTCTTTATCTTCATCCTTAAAGATTCCTAACATCTCCAAGTTGTCTACTAGAGGTATAATATCCGTTTAATCAGTCTGGTTAATATCCGTACTTATTATACCTAAAGCTTCTTCTTCTCTTTCCTAGGTTAAGCGTTGCCTTTATACGATTTCCTCCATACTATTACTAGGCAAGGTAATGGCGATCCCTTACTCTCATTGCGCTAAAGAGGGGTTAGTATATATTACGCTAGCAAGTCCTTCGTCCTAACAACCCTCCTCTTGCTCTAAGTATACCAAAGCAAATATTTAATCGTCCTGCGACGTTCGCTCTGTCTCTAACGCTAAGTATATATATCCTATAACTCTTAACAGTCTTTAAGTTCCCTAAGTAACTTATTATAGGGTCTTATATTTAATCTACTACTATAACGCTTAATAGTAAGCTGGCCTCCGCGCTACTTAAGGTTTAACATGCCTTAAAAGAGTCCGCACACGTTCTTAAAGCTTAACGTTTAGTTTATGCTTGTCTTTAACGTCTTAAATATGTCTATAAGAAGGTCTATTCCAAGGAGTGGAAACTTGTTTAACAGGGTTTATCTAAGCTAGGTAATAAAAGGACTGGCTCTCCTCCTATAAGGGAAACAACTCTAAGTAGCTCAGTAATTGCTCCTCTTAGGTCCCCCTTAGGTAACTTATTCTTTGGCAATTCTTCTTTATTAATATTACCTAACCTACTCTCTTCCAATACTCCTATACCTTTCCCATAGCATTCCTTAGGTTGCTTAGTGGTTCCTAGGTAGTCTTACTATAGCCTATCTACTTTATTTTATACCACGTTTTATCATCTACATCCTTATAACTAATAATTTTTAAAACTTACTATTTATCTTCCTCTTATCCTCTATACATGTCTGCCTTATAGACTAGTGGCTTAACATTCCCATATACTAGCTCTAGCATTGCGATATATTATATAGGGTAGATTTTTATTTTAGCTGGTAGGTTTAACTTATACATAACTAATAAAATTCTTCGCTTGATTTTAAAAGGTCCTAGTCTAATATAGTCCAATTTCTTACTTAGTTGTCAACTCTTGAAATTTTTGTATAGTAGCTATACTTTATCCCCCTCCTTAAGATCTAGTCCCTTAGATCTCTTAGCATTATAGTACCTTTTTATTTATTCTTATACTAGTTTAGCTATTTCTTTAAGGTCTATATAAAGATTCATTAACGTCTCTATTCTTTACTTAGCTGTGCTACTTGTCTTTTTTACTTAATATAGCGATAATAATATTCTTAGCTTATATCCGTAATTCGCCTTAAATAGTAATATCCCTATTCCTTTTTGTGGTGTTACACTATATATAAATTGTGTAACTGGTAATAGCGATACCTAATTATTCTGTGCGTGATTAATATAATGCCTTAAATACTACTCTAGTGTCTAGTTTAGTCTTTCTATTTATCTATTCATCTGCGGATAATACACTATAGATATTGCTGCGTAAACCCCTTATTCTACCAGAAACACTTCCTAAAATACTACTATAAATCTTAGATCTCTATCTAATATAATCTTATCTAGTACTCTATATCTTATAAATACTTCCTTTATATAGATTCTAGCGATATCTTCTACTAATATCTCTTTAGTGCATGCTATAAAGTATCCCTACTTTATTAGCTTATCCACTATTACTAAAATTACGTTATAATCTTATCCTATAATAGGATCTCTTAACTTTAGTAACTTAATAATAAAGTCCTATAATATAACTTCCCATAGTCTTCCTGGTGTCTTAATAGGTTGTAGCCCTTTATATAGCTTATGCCTTATTAGTTTATTTCTTTAGCAATCTAGACATTCCTTTATAACTTATCTCGCTAGTCCCCAGATTCCTTAAATAATATACTCCTTTTAAAGTCTTAACACTAAGCCTATAGCTCCATTATATCCTTATATTATTCCCTTGTGGAATTCCTTAATAAATTCTTCTGTAATAGACTTAGGCATATATATTACTTCTCTATTTTTATATTACTCTAAGTCTAGATCCTCTACCTATACTTCTTAGATCTTCTATATCTAATTACTCTTTAGTAATTTATAGATCTGACTTTCCTTAGTTACTATAATCTTTGGATAATTATACCTAATTAATCCGTTTTAATCCTTTCGCAACAAAGCTCCCAACAGCTTTTTATTACTTTATAGTTTAGCCTTTCTACTTAGAGCGTCTGCTTGTGTATTATCTGTACCCTTAGTATACTAAATTTTAAAATAGTATTCTATAAGCATTTCCACCCATCTAACCTGTTTTTGGTTAAGTTTCTTTATTATTAGGAATCCTATAAGGTTCTTATAGTCTATTTTAATTATAAATAGTTTCTCTATGCCTTATAAGAATACTCTCTATTCCTTAAGTGCTGTAGCTATACCTAACAACTCCTTATTATAAATGTTATAGTTTAACTCTAGTAGTATTATCTTTCAACTATAGTATGCCACTAGGTGCCATCTATCTTAATATTTCTATATAAAGTATGCCCCTAGTATAAAGTCTAATATATTTATTTCTATAACCGTCTCTAGACCTGGTTAATAGATCTTAAGAACTGGCTCCTAGATAAACAACTTTTTAATTCTCTTAAATAGTTCTTATTACTCCTTTCCCTATACCCATAGTTCTTCTTTCTTTATTAACCGCGTAAACGGCTTAATGTCCTATAACTATTGCACTATAAACCTTCTGCAGTAATTGTAAAACCCTAGAAACGATCTTAACTGCGTAACATTCTCTAGTTTCTACCAATTTACTATAGCCTTAATCTTTTTTAGATCTATGCTAAGTTAGCCTAGTTTAATAATAAATCTAACAAAATTGGTCTTCCTAGTAAAGAACTTGCATTTCTTAATTACTACTAGCATCTGTTCTTTTTATAATCTCTTTAAGACCTATTTAACATGTTCTCTATACTCTTCCTTACTCTCTAAGTAGATAATAATATTATTAAGGTATACTATAATAAATTCATCTAGGTATTCTCCTAATACACTATTAATTTGCTTCTAGAATATTACTAGTGCATTTATAAGCCCAAATTATATAACTAATAGCTTATATAGTCCTTCCTTTAACCTAAAGGCTGCCTTCTATTCATTGCCTTCCTTAATTTTAATCTAATAGTACACCCACCTTAGATCTATCTTTATAAAGATCTTTACGTTGCCTATCCTGTCTTAGATTTCGCTAATTAAGGGTAAAAGATACCTATCCTTCCTAGTAATGCTGTTTAACTGTCTATAGTCTATACACATCCTAAGTTTTCCGTTTTTCTTTAGAATAAACAGTACTGGATATCCTACTAATAACTATAATAGTCTAATATATCCCTTTTATAAGTTCTCCTAAATAAACTCCTTAAGCGCTACTAACTCTATTTTAGTAAGCTTATAGATTAGAAAGAACTTTAAACTTATTCCTTCTTCCAATTCTATCTTATGGTCCCATGCTATATACTCTAACAGCTTTTCACTTTCTAGTAACTATAACTTTTTACCATACTTATAGTATCTCTTTGGTATATAACTTAAGCCTCACTTAGTCTCTTTGTATATTGCTCCAACTTAGTACTATACCAACTTGGTTTACTATTACACTTTACACCATTAAGTGTTCTTAATATTAACCTAACCTATAACCTAATTAACCTTTAGATTGTATTCCTATAACTAAGGCATTTCTAGTATTACCTTATCCTGTCCTAACAGTAGGATATTAAAAGACATTCTAACTAGTCTCCCTTTAATAGTTAACTAAATAGGTCCTATTTTAAGATTAATAATGCCTCCTCTATAGGCTATCTAATCTCCTAAAATCGTTATAAGTAGATATAGGTGTTTCTTCTATCTATATAGTAACCCTATTCTTTTTACTACCTTTGGTAATATATAGTTCCTAGTTGCTCTACTATCTACTAACGCTTTAAACTGCTAATCTTGCTACTTAACTTATAAATTTAGGTGCTAACCTTAAATTCCTTTAAGGGTCTAAGGCTCTAATACTGGTTTCCTCTAGTCCTATACGCCTCCCCTTTTCCTAACTGTTAGCTACTTAATCCTACCTATACTTGGTCTAACTTTAACTAATACTTAGTTTATTTCTTTTCCTCTATATACTATAGATAAGTGTTCTCTAGGCACTCCCACTACTATTATCTATCTAGGCATTCTTCCGTAAGGAATCTTCCTAGTTAAAGTATTAAGTCTCCTTAACCTTGTACTTCTACTGGGTGCTAATTATATATATACTTGGCGTTCCTAAACTACTTTTCCTCTAGTGCCTAATATATCCTTACTAGGTACTTCCAGTTCTTGTCTTTAGGTGCTCTATATATATTACACGTATTATCCATACAAGCTATCCACAATAGTGTATAATATGCTATATGTTTTAGGTTAACTCTTAGTTTATCTTTATTCTTAAGTTTAAACCTATACCTAGTTAACCTAACTACTAGTATCTCTGCTATAGGTACTAAGATTTATTACTTACTTTTCTAGTCCCTAGATCCTTCTTCTAGGTTCCTTAATATCATAATCAATGCTCCTTTAATATAACTTATATGTTTTTCCGTAATAGGTTAGTCTTAGACAACTTTTTTATCCAGCTATATATAAAAATCTACCCATTTATTGTTATGTCGTTGCCTATACCACTTTCTATATAACTAGTTTAGTGTATATAGTCTATTTATTAGAAAGTACCTTGTTATCACTACATCGTAATATTCTTTAGTATGTCTTTCTTTAAACCTAGTTGGAATATCTAGATTCTCTTCTTATTCCAGTTTATCTAACTACTTTACCTTAGGTATTCCTACACTTGGCCTATTAGTAACTCTTCGCATAGGTGCTCTATCCCTTATATAACCTAGTATAGCTAACCTCTTATCTAGCTTTTACTCTTGCTATATAATAATTCTTATCCTAAACTTATCTATAGTTTCTTATTTTCTGCGTCTTATAGCTAGATCTTTATAGTCGTCTTGCTTTTTAATCCTGGTATTAACTATTTAATCTTTAGGCTAAACACTGCGTTTACCTAGAATTGCTAACGTTCTTATTTATTCCCTAAACTTATAGTTCTTAAACTTACGTCCTATACTTATTTATTTGTTACTAAACTAAGTCACTACCCTTTCCCATTAGTTTTTGTCCATTATAGGTCCTTAGGTGTATCTTATCTCACTTTAAGAATCTTAAGCTTCTCTTATCTCTGCTTAAGAATCTTAAGCCTATAGCCTTTTACCTTTATTAAGTAATAAGCTAGCACTAGTAGTTATCTACTTACTTAGTTTCTTCTAAACGTTACTCCTATTATCTTATAAAGCGATAGAAATTGTATCTAATGGTGTTATAATACCCATTACTAAACCTTGTTCCATAATAGTCTTAGTCTCTACTTCTATTTTAACTTCTCTAAGGTCTACATGCTTCTAGTAAGCTGCCTTTATTGCCTTATTATTAGTAAATACTTTGCCTTTATTAAATTTATCGTCTTTAATATCTAATCTACAAGCTAGTTTATTGGTTCCTTTAAACTTAGATAATAATAGCTCCTATAGCCAATAGCTTGCACCATACTTAGTGTCCTTATAAATTCGGTATGCATTGTTATAATAATACGCAAAACTGTTAATTAAACACTCTTTTGTTCCTCGCAGTGCACTATTATCCCTCTATATATATATACCATCTACTAGCCTAGTTCCCTTTACTATATAGTTACTCTAACTACCTCTACAGTCTCTAGCAAAATAACCTTATTTTCCACAATTTATATAAGCTTTATCTTTAAACCATCTTTCTTGCTATAGAGTCCGCCTAAACATCTTCTACTACTAAGATCCCTAGTTTAGCCTCTACTCCTAGGTCCTTTAATTACTTAATCCTTAACCTCTAGGTTTCTATGGTTTCTTTTCCTATCTTTAGGTTTCTTTAGTACCGCTTAGGTCCATTAGCTCTGCACCATTTTATAGTTTTTAACTCTATGTCTATTATTGCGTACTCTGCGCCTTATATAACTATAAAACTTGGTCTTGCCCTCTCTTAGCTTATTCCCTTTAGTAGATCCTGTTATTAATCTTTATTAACTAATCTATTAACTCTCTTAAAGTATCCACATCTTCCATTAGGATAATTATATCCTAGACTTTAGCCTTAAGTCCCTATTTATACTGTGCTATAAGCGCCCACCCTAAAGTAGGGAAGAGATATTAGAGAAATAGGTAAAAAAAAAAGCAGAAGAAGAATGGTGCTATATTAGGGCCTAGGCCTATATAAAGGAGGAAGGGAAACGCGTAAGAGGCCAGTAAAGATAATAGCAAGAAAGAGAAAGGAGCTAAAGTAGAGCATAAAAGAACACTAGGAAACCATCTTCTATAATATAATACTGGTTAGACTAACGCTAGAGAGGCGTATAGGAGTTAAAGGTATAGAGGCTAACTTAGGTAAAAGAAACCTAAGCTATAGTATAGTTAATGCTATAAGGGGTAAATACTTAAGAGCTCCAAGAAGGCCTAATAAAGGCAGAAAATATAATAGTAATACTCTTAAGAATAGGGATAATAGGACTAAAAGATTGGCTCTACTAGGTAGATATCCTAGTAGGCAGCCTAAGATATAAATATAGCCGGCCAAGATAGATACTAAAATACATAATACTATTACGCCCCCTATACACTAACTAAGAAGCTATACTCTTAGTAGCTAGTATAGAGAACTATAATACACTACTCTTAATATAAAAAGGTCTTAAGGCGGTTACCCAGTGGCTTATTAGCTAAAATATACTAGACCAGTTTTAGGTTGTAAAGGAAATAGTAATAGAAGGCAAAGGGGTAAGTAATAGGCGCTATTACGGACGCTTTAAGTACGATATTACAACTACTTAGGGAAGAGTCGTAGGAAGCTAGTTAGTTAATACAGGCACAGTCCAGGATAGATCCAGTGGAACTATATAATAAGAAATGGTAAGCGAGTCATATAATGTTATACATAGTGTACAGAGTATACGCAGTATACATCTATATATAATACGTATAACACATACCTTACATACAAGAGAGGATTTCTTAGAAGTATGGTTATATATTTAAAGGACCTCAGTCCCTACCATAGATAGTTCTCTCCTTGTAGTAAATCTTAGAATACAATTAGAGTTAATCTATTAGGCAACCACTCCACTAGTTATTATTATATTGTTAATACTGTTCTTACCTACATACCCAGCCTAATAATAGGACCCACCGTAGTTCCTACTATAAGGTTCTGTTACACATTTACTACTAAGGTTATAGTATTAAACAAGATCGAATAACATGCCACCCAAAGTACCAGTTATAATAACGTTGACGGCAGCTATAACCTTAGGACTAGGAGACACCAGTATAGTAGATATAGATTCTTAAGTAGTTACGCAAGGTTAGTTATAGGAAATAGTTAATCACTTATAAGATAATAATAGGATACTTAAAGAACGTATTAATAAAATTAAAGTAGCAAAAATTAAACTACCTTTAATCAAACGGTTTTTAGGAGAAAAGTTAAAGCTTAAGGGATTTCTTATGCAGATACACTTCAAGATAATATAGGAAGAAACGAAGTTAGTAACATTACTAAATTAAATAGCCTATATAGGGTTATTCCTAATAGGGAGGGTACTTAAGTGGTTTAAATTATACCTTACGGAAATATAGGCTAATGGTATAACAACTATAAACCAGGACGTATAGTATATATTTACCAGTTAGAACGGGTTTATGGAATAACTAATATAGATATTTAGAGACCTAGAGGCCACAACTACAGCGGAACAAAAGCTTTAGAACTTAGTATAACGCACTTTAGCAATTAAGTATACAATATAGTTTTAAACACTAGCTATATAGGTTAAGTGGAATAATAGGGCGCTTATAGCACAGTATAAATAAGGACTTAAGGCTAAAGTCCAAAACACAATTATTCTAATAGAAGATGCGGATACTCTAAAAGAGTTAATAGACTAGTTAATAAAGATTAATAACAGGATCTATTAAAGGGAATAAGCTAAAAAAGGGCAAGACAGAGTTCCATAGTTATATAAGTCGTAAAGTACGCAACGATAGACATAGAGTTAAAAACCATAGAATGGCGCAGAGCTAATAGACCTAAATAGTACTAAAGAAACCTAAAGGTGGGAAAAGAAACTATAGAAACCTAGAGGTTAAGGATCTAGTAATTAAAGGACCTAGGAGTAGAGGCTAAACCAGGGATCTTAACAGTAAAAGATGTTTAAGCGGACTCTATAGTAAAAAAAGTGGTTTAAAAACGGGGCTTATATAAATTGCGGAAAACAAGGTCATTTCGCCAGAGACTATAGAGGTGGTTAAAGTAACTACGCAGTAAAGGGAACCAGACTAGTAGGGGACACGTATATATAGAGAGATAATAGTGCACTGTAAGGAATAAAAGAATGTTTAATTAATAGTTTTACGTATTATTATAACAACGCATACCAAATTTATAAGGACGCTAAGTATGGCACAAGCTATTAGCTATAGGAGCCATTATTATCTAAGTTTAGAGAAACCAACAAACTAGCTTACAGATTGGACATTAAAGATAATAAGTTTAATATAGGCAAAGCATTTACCAATAATAAGGTAATAAAGGCAGCTTACTAGAAGCATATAGACCTTAAAGAAGTTAAAATAGAAGTAGAGACTAAAACCATTACAGAATAGGGTTTAGTAATAGATGCTATAATACCATAGGATACAATTTCTATCGCTTTATAAGATAATAGAAGTAACGTTTAAAAGAAACTAAGTAAGTAGATAACTGCTAGTGCTAGCTTATTACTTAATAAAGGTAAAAGGCCACAGGCTTAAGATTCTTAAAAAGAGATAAAAAAAGCTTAAGATTTTTAAGATAAGATAAGATATACCTAAGGATCTATAATAAATAAAAACTAATAGGAAAGGGCAGCTACTTAGTTTATAAATAAACAAATAAGTATAGGACGCAAGTTTAAGAACTATAAGTTTAGGGAATAAATAAAAATATTAGCAATTCTAGGTAAACGTAGTGTTTAGCCTAAAGATTAAATAGTTAATACTAGGATTAAAAAGCAAGATAACTATAAAGATCTAGCTACAAGACGTAGAAAATAAAAAACTATAAATAAGTTTAGGACAAGAATTATTATATAGCAAGAGTAAAAGCTAGATAAAAGATTAGCTATACTAGGTTATATAAGGGATAGAGCACCTATATAAAGAGTTACTAATAGGCTAAGTACAAGGACACCTAGGGTAAAGTGGTTAAATAAACTAGAATAAGAAAAGAATCTAAATATCCTAACTAGGTTTAAAGAAAGATATACCAAAGGATATTATAATATAGTAATAATAAGGTACTTTCTAATAAATAGACTATACACACTAAACCAGTTATATGGAAAGTAGTATAGGTAATAACATAATAATAAATAGGAAGACTTTTATATATAGCTAAATAAAAAAGTTGTCTAAGACCAACCCATTACGGAGAAATGCATAAGTTATATTAAAGGAGCATTAATTATAATATTAAGGAACCTAGAAAAGGGATCTAGAGACTAGAGAAGTAAGTAACAAATCTTAATACCTATAATAGAGATACCAGTAGTTAGGTTAACTAGGTATAGGTTTAAACTTAAGGACAAAGATAAACTAAGAGTTAACCCAAAACATATAGCGCATTATATACTATTATGGATAGCTTATATGGATAATATATACAATATATATAGAGCACTAAAAGATAAGAACCAGAAGTACCTAGTAAGGATATATTAGGCACTAGAGAAAAAGCGGTTTAGGAATACTAAGTATATATATAGATAGCACCTAGTAGAAGTATAAGGTTAAGGAGACTTAATACTTTAACTAGAAAGATTCCTTATAGAAGAATACCTAGACGGATAATAGTAGTAAAAGTACCTAGAGAACACTTGTCTATAGCATATAGAGGAAAAGAATTAAACTAAATATTAGCTAAAGTTAAACTAAATACAAATAGGATCTAGCAGCTAATAGTTAGGAAAAGGGGAGGCGTATAAAACTAAAGGGAACCAGTATTAGAACCTTAGACCCTTAAAGAAATTTAAGAACAATACCTAAATTTATAAGTTAAATAGCAAGATTAACAGTTTAAAGCGTTAATAGATAGTAGAGTAACCAGAAACCACATATCACTAAAGGTAGTAGAAAGGATAGGGTTACTATATAGATAAAAGGAACACCTATATCTACTTATAACAATTTTAGGAGATCAGATAGCCTATAGAGAAGGCATTATTAACCTTAAAATAGGACCTATTTAGTTAACCATTAAAGAAAGACCAGTTAGAATATCTTTTAATATCCTACTATTAGGACAGGATAAGGCGATACTAGAAATGCCTTAATTACAGAAGTACAATCTAAAGATTAATTGGGTTATAGGTTAGGTTAATATTAAGAATACTTAACGGCGTAAGGCGCAATAGTAAACCAAGTTAGTATAGTACCAAGTTAGAGCAATATATAAAGAGACTAAGCGAGGCTTAAGTTATATACCAAAAAGATACCACAAGTATGGTAAAAAGTTATGGTCACTAGAAAGTGAAAAGCTATTAGAGCATATAGTATAGAACCACAAGATAGAATTAGAAGAGGGAATAAGTCCAAAGTTCTTTCTAATCTATAAGCTTACTAAAACAGAGTTAGTAGTACTTAAGGAGTTTATCTAAGAGAATTTACGCAAGGGGTATATTAGACCGTTACAATTATTAGCGGGATATTCAGTACTATTCATCCTAAAGAAAAATAGAAAACTTAGGATGTGTATAAACTATAGATAGTTAAATAGCATTACCAGAAAGGATAAGTATCCTTTACCCTTAATTAGCGAAATCCAAGACAGGATAGGCAACGTAAAGATCTTTACAAAGATAAATCTAAGATGGGTATACCACCAGATTAGGATCAAGGAAGGCAACAAATAAAAGGCAGCCTTTAGGTCAAAGAAAGGACTATATAAACTATTAGTTATGCAATTTGGGCTTATAAACACACTAGCAACGTTCCAGAAGCAAATTAATAGTGTATTAAGAGAACACCTAGATGAATTTATTATAGTATACCTCAACAATATTATTATTTACTTAGAAAGTAAGAAAGAATATAGAGAACACATTAAATGGGTCTTAAAAAGACTACAGGAAGAATAGATACTAGTAGCAATTAAGAAATATAAGTTCTTTACAAGAAAAACCAATTTTATAAAATTTATCATTAAACTAGGAAAGATTAGTATAGACCTAAAAAAAGTCAAAGCTATAGTAAGTTGGTAAGAACTAGAGAACGTTACGCAGTTAAGGTCGTTCTTAGGGTTTTGTAACTACTATAGGAGGTTTATAGCATAATAGTTAAAAAGTATTAAGCCGTTTACAAGGCTAACAAAGAAGGAGGAACTGTAGGTTTAGGGTAGTAAATAGAAAAAGCTATTCTAGGAACTTAAAGAGTTGTTTACTTAAGAGCTAGTCCTTAAGATCTATTAACTAAAGTTAGAAACGGTTATTAAGACAAACGTATTAGACTTTGCACTAGGAGTATACTTACTATAGAAGCACCAGGACGCATAGCACCCAGTAATATACTATAGTTGGAAAATAACACCACCTAAGTTAAACTACGACATCTATAATAAGGAGTTGTTAGGCATAGTTACAGTACTTAAAAAATAGAGAGCATTCTTACAAGGCACAGAGAAACCATTCATAGTTAAAACGGACTATAAGAACCTTATAGGATTCCTAACAACAAAGGAACTCAACTAAAGATAGGTTAGATGGGCGGAAATGCTTATAAAATACCATTTCGAAATTCAGCATACTAAGGGTATAGACAATGCACAAGCAGACGCTTTAAGCAGAAAGGCTGAACTATAAAGCAATAAAAAGCTATTAGGAGCTTTATTATAAAGGGATTAAGATAGATTAATTAGGTATAACTATCTAAAGATTATAGCAACTAAAGAAAGCCAGATCCATAAGTTACTAGAGAGTAATTAGATATAGAAGATCTAAGAAGCACAGGCAGAGGATCTAAACTTAGAGCAATACAAAAATAGAGAAGTAACGTATATACCTAAATCTATTATAGGAGAATTTATTAAGGAATTCTATAAGGGAACAATATAAGGACATAATGGAGCTATAGGCTTAGTGTTAAGACTTTAAAAGGAGTATATTATTTAAGAAATCTAGGGACTAGTAAGGTAAGTTATAAAAGAGTATCTAGATTACTAAAGGAACAAACCAACAAGACATAAGCCGTATAGAGGGCTACAACCTATCAAAACACCAGAAAGACCGTAGGAAGTTATATTATAGGACTTTATTATTAAGTTACCAAAGTCAAGAGATCCTATTATAGGACAAGATTATAATATAATCTTAGTAATAGTAGACAAGCTAACAAAGTGGGGATACTTTATAGCATATACTAAAGGGATATCAGCAGAAGATGTCGCTAGAATCTATATAAAGGAAGTATTTATAAGGCATAGAGCACTAGACAAGATTATATTGGACAGAAATCCAAGATTTATAGCAGTATTTTAAGAAGCGTTTCTGGCAGAATAAGGAGTTCGCGTAGTAATCTCTGTCACGGCACTGTCCTAACATATACTGTCTCGTACTGTCTTGTACTGTTTCCTACTATTAGCTGGCCCACCACTAGCGCCTTGGCGGCTGCCCCTACTATTTGTATATAATACCCCCTTTTACCTCCTTCTCCTCTTTATACCACAATGTAGTTATTCAGCCTATTAGCATTATAGCACTGTAACAGTTTATAGTATCTCCTCTTGCGCCCTATCGCGATCTTTATTCTCCCCAGTCCACTGTCTCTATTTTCCTAGTATAATCGCGACCTGGCGTGACTGATAACACCATACCACAGTTCTAGATAATTTTAGTACAGTTTTAAACAATCTTAGTATTGTCCTAGATAATCTTAGCATTATAGCCAGCCTTATAAATTTTAATTACCCGGCCTAGATCCCCTAAAATGGGTAACCAGAATACCCCGTTAGCGAATATATACAAAGCGCTCGCCTACCTCTTTAATACCTCCTATACTAATATTACCTGGACAATTAGGAGTGGTCTGGAGTACCCTAAGAACCTTAATATGGTAGGAACATTTCAGCACCTCTCTATATATATAACCTTTTTAACTAGCGTCAAGAGCGGTCTCCAAACAGTCTATAATAAAGGCCGGACTATAAAGTCCCAACTTAAAGAAGCTTAGTATAGAATTAACTCCCTTAAGACACTTAAACTATATATAAAACAATATAAATAGCAAGCTTTGGTATATACTGAGACTATATAAAGCCTAAGCTCTTAAATCACTACACTTACCCAAACCATTGCTAATAAGAATACCGCTACTGGCTCTCCTCCCCTAGCTAAGCCCTATAGAAAAAAGCGTGAAGCAAAAAACCCTACCCTATTTAATGGCAAGGGATCGCCAACTAAAAAGTAAGAAAATTTTAAAATATAGAAAACAAAGATCTAAGGTGTTTTCTGTAGAGATGCAAAGTGCTTTAAGACCCTAATGGACGAAGTCCTCTATATATTAGATATGCTGATAGATAAGGCTTATAACTATATTAAGCATGGCCTTGATATGCTACGTATATACCCAAATAACCTAAGTAAATGGGCCTTCTCTAACCAAGAGTCTATGTTTGCGTATATAAAGAAGCACTATAAGACTATAGATATAACCCAAGCGGCTAAAAATAAATTAGACACCTTAAGCTAAGGCGAGCGTAATTACTAGTCCTGGAAAGCAGAGCTTAATAAGTTAATAATTAAAGCAAATAAGACTGAGGAACAAAAGGTAGATCTGCTTAGGAAGAATATTTTGTCTAAGATAAAGGACTTAGCCCTTACCCTTAGCCGTAAAATCGATAATGCTAACTATAAGGGCTGGAGTAAGCAAATAGACGTGTTCGCTTATAACCTATAGAACCACGCCTACTATACTAAGCTGAATACCGCTAAGCTAAGTACCGCTAGCGGCTATTAACCTATACTACCTAATAATAATACCTTAGCACTAGCACTATAGAATAACCTAATAGACCTTAACGCCGTTAAATTTAGTAGTGGTAGTAGTAGCCTCCCTAACGACGTCTAAAGATATTATATGGATAATAGACTCTACCTAGCATGTGGTTAACCTGGCCACTGGAAAGATACTTATAACCCTAAAATAAACCTAAATCCCCTTTTAATACTACCGCGCTAACCCCTTTCTAGCCGCGGCGGATTCTTTAGTAAAGGGATTAGTAACCAAAGCAACAACCATAGACAGAGATGTGGGTTTGGACACAGAGACCTACCCCCGCAATTCCCTTCCCTAATATAGCCCTAGCTGATAGTCCCGTATATAAACTACGGACAAGTGCTCTGTGCCGCTACTAACCATAAGACTGGCTATGTCCTTGGCGAAGTACCCCCTAGCATATATACACCGTTGGAGACCGATATGTTAGGATATACTAGCTAAGACTATAGTTACTAGCTAAGCCCCATAATTTAGTTATTAAAAGATTAACCCTTGGACTAAGTCGCCTCTAAAGGTTAGAACTATATAGGGAGGAGGACAAAAGGATTAGATTTATACTACTAGATTAGTTAGACCTTATTTTAAGCCAGCTACTATTTAACCTTAGAATAGCAAATAATAATAGGAATGCTATCCTTATTTAGATCTACCTCTCCTTACTACATAACCCACTCCTATAAGTTTTTATTAAAATAGTAAGCCTTGTTAACAGTAGTAGTATAGCACTAGCGTTTATAGACGAAGACTTACTTATAAAAAAGTATAATATTATAATAAAAAAACTCCTAGTCCTAAAACCACTCCGCCTTGCTAATAGACTCCCATCTAGCTTTATTACCCACTACTTTACAGCAAGAATGATAATTAGCCACTATACAGAATCTATACTCTTCTATATTACAAAGTTATTACCCTTAATACTAGTAATTCTTAGAATGCCCTAGCTTAAAAAGTATAACCTAAAACCAGACTTCCCTACTCTAGAGCTTAAGTTTAACTCTAATTACTATGCCTATAACTACCTCCTATGGTATGTTCCTAACTATAACTAAGTAGCACTATACGGATATATTGTATAGCTAACGCTTAGATACCGTTAGCCGATAGTAGAAGAGGTGCCTAACACTAGTAAGCTAATATACGCAGTAAATAAAGTAGAGATTCTGGAAGACTAGACTACTGCCCTATTTCTAAAAAAATAAACACCGCCAGAACTATAAGTCCCCTATATACACCCGCTTAACCTAGGTCAGCTAATAAGACACCTAACTTTAAGTTATTTACTATACGTATATATGACCGCACGTATAACAGCTAAGGGTGTTATAGCTAAGACCAAAACTAGAGCAATTAAGACCTCCCCCCTATAACGCCTAACCTTATACCCGTCTCCCGCGCGTACTGTGTAGGGCCGCCGCCTCGTTTCCGCCCCCCTGGGCTAACTGAGCTGTGCCAGCTTAGCTGTAGCACTAGAGAACTAGACACGCCCTAACCTAGACAACATTAAATGCACTTATGCCGTTAATTTCACCCAGTTCTGTAAACAAAAAGGCGTAAAGGTAATAAGGATCTATATAGTGGAGCTAGTAGAACTAGTTAAATAAGAAGAACACTAATAGCTGCTTAAGGAGCTACCTATAGGCCTAATAGAAGTACTAAACCTGTTAGAAAGGTCTTTCCACCAGCTAATAGAAGGTGAATATATAATGGAGGAAGCCTGTAAAGTGCTACCCCCTTATTTCTATAACTTCCTTAAGATAAACCTAATAACCAAGTCCGAGTTTTTACGCCAGAAGATAGTTAATACTAATATTAAGAAATTCCTAAAAGGCAAACCAGGATTAACCTATAAGGATATTTTGCAATACTTACTAAAAGAGTTTTATAAATATATTAAACACTTCCTCTTTAAGAACGTAGATAAGCTGCCCCCTTACCGACTATAGGACTATAAAATTAAGATTATACCAGGAAAGCAGGCCCTATATTATAAAAACAGACCACTCTTACCCGCTAAACTCAGCTGTATAAAGAAGTGGATTGATAAGATGCTAGATAAGGGTTTTATCCGCGAATTAACCTCACTAGCCGCTGTATTACTTCTCCTTGCAGTAAAACCTGGTGGTAGTGTATAAATCTGCTATAACTACTAAGGCCTAAATATAGTTACTATTAAGAACTGATACCTACTGCTACTAGTCCATAAGACACTTAACGCACTCTATAGTGCTAAGTACTTTACTAAGCTTAATATAATTGCTGTGTTTAACCAAATCCGGATCACGGAAGGCTATAAGTAGCTTATAGCATTTATTACCCGGTTTGGACTCTATAAGATGCTAGTTACACTATTTAGTCTCTATAACGCACCCGCTATATTCCAAAACTATATTAACCATATTTTACACAACGCCCTTAATAACTACTGCACTGTGTATCTTAATGATGTCCTTGTCTTCTTAAAAACACGCGCCAAGCATATAAAATACGTAAATGAAATTATTTAGAGACTTGGTAATACTAGACTCTAGATTAATATTAATAAATCTAAGTTTTATGCTACCAAAACAAAATACCTTAGCTTAATTATTTTGACTAACGGCATGACTATGGACCCTAAGAAGGTGCAGGCCTTACAGAAATAGAAGGACCCGACATTAGTTAAGGAACTATAGCAATTTCTTAGCTTCGTGAACTTCTACTAATAATTTATTTAAGGCTATTCTAAGGTAGTTAAGCCCATAACTAGGCTACTAAAAAAGAGCATTAGCTAGTTATAGGGCCCCGATTAAGCATAGGCATTCCAGACCCTAAAAACAGCGTTCACTATAGCACCGGTCCTAGCGTATTACGACTATATAAAGAAGACAGTGGTAGAGACAGACGCCTTAAACTAGGCTTTAGGTGGAGTGCTCTATTAAGCCAATAAAAGTAATAAGCTTAAGCTAGTTATATTCTTCTCTGCTAAGCACTTAGCCCCTAAATACAACTATAAAATATATAATAAGGAGCTCCTGGCAATCGTTAAGGCACTAAAAGAATAGCGTCCTGAACTATAAGGAACTAAGTAGCCGTTTGAAATTATTATGGACTATAAGAACCTCCAGACCTTTATAATAACAAAACAACTAAACTAGTGCTAAGTCTGCTAGGCTAAGTTCCTTTCCTAATTTAACTTTATTATTACCTATAGGCCTAGCACTAAAGCTATAATCCCAGACGCTCTTAGCCGCCTTCTAGGCGTTATACCTGCTAATACTAATAACAAATGTCTATAACACTGAGACCGCGTTGTCTTACTACCAAAGAAAGTTGACCCTACTATCCTAGAAGAACTACTGAGCAAATCCCAAGACTAGAGCATTAAAGACTTTATTGTAGTAATGGACCTAGAGCCTAAGAAAAAACCCCTTAAGGGGCTTATTAAGAATGCCTATAAAGAGAACGAACTTGCTAGGAATATATTAGCTGCGCTACATAAATGGGAAGACTGTAAAGTACGCTATTAGCTTAAGCAGATTAGGAAGCTGCTCCGCTATAACAAATCCAAATATTTAATTATTAACGGCCTAATCTACTATAGGAATTAAGTATTTATCCCTAATTTACCTAAACTCTAACTAGAAGTTATATACCGCACGCATAGTTTAGGCCCTGTGGGTTACCTAGGCCGCGTTAAGACACTAGACCTCCTTAATCAAACATATTAGTGGCTAGGTATTTTATAGTTTACAACTACCTTTATAAAAGACTGCGCTCTTTGCTTCTGCATAAAGACCCTACACTTAGCACTGCCCAGTTTCCTAAAACTACTAGAACTACCAGTCCGCCTATAGACCGATATCTCTATTAACCACGTCGTTGACTTGCCTAAGTGCCTTTATAACAGCAAAATATATAGATATATTTTTGTCGTTGTTGACCGCCTAATAAAGATAAGACACTTTATTTCTATTACTAGCCTAGATACTAAGGAGTTTATTAAAGTATTTATCTACACTGTCTATAAGTTATATGGCGCTCTAAATACCATCGTTTTTAATAGAGGCTTTTTATTCATTTCTAACTTCTAGCGTTACCTAAACTAGCGCCTAAAGGTAACCCTAAGCCCTAGCTCCGCATAGCACCCTAAAACGGATGGTTAAACTAAGATTGTTAATACAGCAATAAATAAGTACCTACGCGCCTTTATAAGCTTTACCTAAAACGACTAGGTAGATTGGCTCCCCCTTACTAAGTTTACTATAAATAACTAGGTTAATAAGACTACGGGAATCTTACCATTCTTTACTAACTATAGCTATAACCTATATCTAGGCGTTGAACTAGTAGGCCCCTAGCCATTAGCCCTGTCTATATATATAAAAAAGGAGTATTTATAAGCTAATACTATTACTAACCGCTTTAAGTGCATCTTAACCTAGCTTAAAGCCCTAGCTTATATCTCCTAGTGATGATATAAAGACAACGCTAATATAAAACAAGATAAAGGTATAATATTTAAAAAGGATAATATGGTTATGGTTAGCCTTAAAAATATAAAGACTAACCGGCCTAAAAGGAAGTAGGATAATAACTAGGACGGACCCTAGCCTGTCCTAGCTGCCTATAGAGGAGCAGTTATAGTTAACCTCCTAGACTATATCCGTGTTAATAAGTCTTTTTATACTTTAAAAATCCGCCTCTGGTTCCCTAAAGAGATCTCTAGTTAAGCACGCATTAATAAAGAGGAACGTTGTAATATTACAGGCAGGATAGCCAAAAGGGATGACGACGGCAATATTACGGATAAGTAGGAATTTAAAAAGATCCTTAATATACATAATAAATAAATGGACGAGCATGGCTTAATATACTGTATTAAATAGAAATATTATAATGAGAAAACCTAGGAACCTAAGAAATCCCTAAAAGAGTGCGAGCGCGCACTACTAAAGTTCTATAAATAACACCCTGAGAAGCCAGGACCCCTAGACTGGGCACGAGATAAGGGAGAGCCACGCTAAGGCCGTGGCCGACTATAAAGGTAATTTGTGGTGGTTAAGATCTTATGGAACTTTAACTACCGGTTAAAGTTATCTAATTGGTTGGTTTTTTGCCAAGAAGCGCCATATGGTAGTAGTGTGGAGTTCTGCCGATTTTATTTATTAAGCTAACCAATTAAGATTTTCCATGCCCGGCATGGAAAATCGCTATTGGCTCGGTTAAGGGCGGTAAGTAGAAGTGACATCTTTGCAGCGAAAATAGGTTACTTGTTTGGTTTAGGGACCAAACCTTCTAGGGAGGGGAGTACTGTCACGGCACTGTCCTGATATATACTGTCTCGTACTATCTCGTACTGTTTCCTACTATTGGCTGGCCCACCACTAGCGCCTTGGCGGCTGCCCCTACTATTTATATACGATACCCCCTTTTACCTCCTTCTCCTCTTTATACCACAATGTAGTTATTCAGCCTATTAGCATTATAGCACTGTGACAATCTCTACAGTATATTATCCGCAGATGGACGGACAAACGGAAAAACTAAACTAGACACTAGAATAGTATCTAAGGCATTATATTAATTATGCATAGAATAATTAGGTATCGTTATTACCAGTTATATAGTTTGCATACAATGCAACACCATAAGAAGGAATGGGGATATTACCATTTAAGGCAAATTACGGATATAAACTAAGAACATCGTTATCGCTATATTAAGTAAAAAAGACAAGTAGCATAGCTAAATAAAGAATAGAGATGTTAATAAATCTTTATATAGACCTTATAGAAACAGCTAAGCTAGTACAGTAAAGGATAAAAAAGTACTACAATACTAAGAGATCTAAGGGACCAGATCTTAAGGAGGGAGATAAAGTATAGCTACTACACAAAAACTTTAAGAGTTAACGACCAAGCAAGAAGTTAGACTATGTTAGACTAGGACCTTTTAAAATTACGTAAAGAATTTTATTGGTTATATATAAGTTAAACCTACCAGCCAAAATAAGAATCTACCCTATATAATATATCGCGATGCTAGAACTAGTATATAGAGATATTAAGCCACTAGTTTATAAGGCAGATATATATAGAGGACAAAAGGAAGACAAATAGCAAGTTTTAAAGATTATTAGTTATAAGGACGTAGATAACAAAACGTAGTATAAAGTAAAGTAAATAGGCTATAGTAAGACTACCTAGGAACCACTAAGCAACCTAAAGAACATTATAGGAAAGGTATAGGAGTATTAAAAGAAAGTAGGTTAGGTAATATTAACAAAGAAGGATTGCTAAAAAATAAGTCACCTAAGGGGGACCTAAGAGAAGCAATTGCTAAGCTACTTAGAGTTATTTTCCTTATAGGAGGAGAGCTAGTTCTTTTATTACCTAACTTATTAAGACCCTATTAAACCAGTTTCCACTCCTTAGAATAACCCTTATAACCCTTCTTAAAACGGGTTAACCGAGCGAACGCAACCTACTAAGACTTAAAGGAGTAATGTTAAGCCTCAAGGGCCCAAGCGGTCTCTTTAGCAGAACGGTAGAGTTCGGCGCGCGTGGCGGCCAACTCAAACTTAAGCTTTATAGCGGCAGATTAAATACAAGACCCTATAACAAGTTACTTAGGGAACTTAAAGACTGTTAAAAGTTATAGGGCGCGTATACTTAGCGTTAGAAATAGAGTAAACGTCGCAGGATAATTAAATATTTACTTTAGTGCACTTTAAGCAAGACAAGGGTTATTAAGACAAGGGACTCGCTATTATAACACATACTAACCCCGCTTTCGCATAATAAGAACATGGAGACAACATTATCTTACTAAGTAATAGTATGGCAGCCACAGTGCGAGCACAACATTGCGCTTATAAAGAAGAAGAAGCTTTAGGTATAATAAGCAAGGATATTAACTAGACTAATTAAACGGACATTACACCTCTAGTGGATAACTTGGAGATGTTAGGAATCTTTAAAGACAAAAATAAAGAGAAGGGAGATAGTATTATGGACGCTTTAAGTACAATGTTATAACTACTTAGGGAAGAGTTGCAGGAAGCTAGTTAGTTAATATAGGTACAGTTTAGGATAGATCCAGTAGAACTATATAATAAGGAATAGTAAGCAAGTCACATAATGTTATACATAGTGTATAGAGTATACGCAGTGTACGTCTATGTATAATATGTATAACACGTACCTTACGTACAAGAGAGGATTTCTTAGGAGTATGGTTGTGTATTTAAAGGACCTTAGTCCCTACCGTAGATAGTTCTCTCCTTGTAGTAAATCTTAGAATACAATTAGAGTTGATCTATTAGGCAACCACTCCACCAGTTATTATTACGTTATTGATACTGTTCTTACCTATATACCTAGCCCAATAACAGGACCTACCGTAGTTCCTGCTACAAGGTTCCGTTATAGGCGCCCCCTAATAACTCTATAGTAGTAAAGTAAAGTTTGCGATACTAGCGCGTCCGTAGGCTTATTACGGCAGCAGTGGTTCCTAAGGAGGTTAAAAAGTAAGGTAGTAGAGCACCATAGGTAACTTATAGGCGCCTTATAGGCAAGTCCTAAAAGGTGGGGAGACGGATTACGGGGTTTTCTTAAAAGAGTTTTCTCCCTATATGTATATAAGGAGTAGTCCGCGTGGGCCTAATAGGGATCCGAATCGGACGTTAAGTAGTGAATAATAATAATAATTTTTAATTTCTTTGATTTAGCGTAAAGATCGCAGCATGCTAGGCGGATTCTTATTACTAATAAACCGGGTTTTCCCAACCATTTTTTAAATTATAGTATATTTGTGTCTTCCTTCCTACTTAATAAAGTAAATTTCTAAATATATAGTTCGTTTTTAAGATATACTCTATTTTAGAAATAGGTTTAATAAAATATTATTTTAATAAGCGTGGCTTAGAATTGGGTAATTGAGGTGTCTCGCTTGGGGGGGTGTCTCGTTTGGGGGGAGGGGACACGTTATACCGGTACGGACCAGCCGCCCTCCCTATTAGCCTGGTGCGACGGAGGTATAGTACGCCCTCTATCACATCAAGCGCCCAGCCTTACATATCGGGCTAAAGCTGCCCCCCTCCAAAAGAGCACCACCCAGCCTGCATACTTCATACTTCACATCTTCATCACTAGAGTTACAGAAAATTAATGCATTAATCTTTCGGAGCTTAATATGGCAACAATCTTTCTTAATCGCCCTGGCCCGAGCTTTACGCCAAACTTGGGCACCTTTATCTCCCTCTGGACCCTCGCCCTTGCTCCTCTTATTGCCCATATAATCGCCGGTGTGCCACAACGGGTCTATTTAGTACAAGCACGGCCGAATTTGCTAGAGCGACTCGTACATTGGAATCCGACATCGATTCTTTGGCGGTACTTCGCGATCCTCGACCGCCGCATTCGAGCAAAAAGCTGGGACAAGGCTACGCTTGCGACCTCAAATGCACTATTCTGGACTGAACATGGCTGGGACGGCGCGGAGGATATGTTGAATGGCAGCCGCCCATCCTTGACGCGGATCCCCAAAGAGACGCATGTTAAACTACTGTCCGCATCGTTTGCGCAGACGATTGTGGTCGCCCTGCAGGGCGTTCAGGCCTTATATCAGCTTATTGCAATCCACCAATTCGCGGGCAGCTCTCTCTCGATACTGCCCATAATCTTTCTGCCATTGGCGTTGATCGGACTCTTTCGGCTACCCGCTGCGTACTGGCTAACAGAGGAATACACATTCGCTGATGTGAGCGACAATGTCTCTCAACGACAGCACTGTCCGGAGCGAAGCTCCCACCCGCCTTCTTTAAGCTTAACTAGTCTGTACGCAGGAGATTCCACATCCTCAACGGCAACCGAACTGCGACCGATTGCTACGAAGCGGCAGGAGCCGCAGAACGCTGCTTGGACTGCTCCAGAAGGCCAGGACCAAAATTTTGAAGGTTTTGATGGGATTGCAGAACATTCGGTAATGCTTGGGCGGCTTCAGACCCCGCTTAAGCCCATTAACGATCCCAGCACTCAGTTCTACCCTGCTTCAAGCTGGCGTGGTGTCTTGGTACGGGTTCTCTTTCTGATGCCGACGTTTGGAATGGCTGCTTTAGCTCTTATCTACCTTTCTATAACAGGCGATCGGAATTTCAGTTTCTCAGCTACAGGAATCTGCATGATCATAACCTATGTCTTCTATACGCTCGTAACAGCCGCGCTCTTTACCGCGAACGTTATCCGCGGGGCATCGCGTACAACCGTCTTACCAGGCATAGGCTCGATATGGTACAAGCAATACACCTGCATTCTCTTTTTCATGGCTGCGGCAATGTTCATCCTTGCGTCAATAGAGCAGGTGCAGCCCCCGTGTGACGGCTCTGGGGCCTGTCAAGGTATCACTGCATTAGAGGAGTTCAGCTTGACTTTTAATGCGACTTCCAATGAGGGTCTATGGAAGATGGGCGGCTATATAAATGCTTCGTACGTTTTCGTTGGTGGGAAGTATACGGGCTTCATGGAGGGCGTTACTGAGCATGGAAGCTTCAATTCCTCTTTGGGATCTTAGTGTCCCCTTTGGGTCTCTTGATTTGCTGCTTCGTAACCTTGCATAATATTAGTGTTATATCTGAAAGTCATTATTCTAGCTATGGGAAAGTCCTCTTTGAGCAAGTCTCTCGGCCAAAAGACGTCTTTTGCCTCCACTTCCTGGTTTCTCTCTTTATTGATATTGTCCAAGGCTTCTTCTTTAATAGACCTTCTAGACTCCGTCCGTGTGTGCTTGAAAATAAGCAAAAGAGACTAAGCGCTCGAGGCTTGTCTCTCTTGGGGACTTTTGGTGGAACTAGAGCCTGCCTCAAGTTCCTCTGAGCTGATTTTGGGTCTGAGGTCCAAGTCTTATGTGGATGCCCTTGAAGACCGTGGACGAATACTACGCTGATTTAGGTCAAATTTAACGGACTGGCGAGCTTTGGGATTTTTAGACTTACTTAACCACCGCGTCCTTGGGCTGACTTAAGAGGGTTAGCCCTACCGGTGCGGTTGGCGTATCCATCTACACTTGTCGTTGAGGTACCTCCGCAAAAGATTTTTGAAGGAGAGAGTTGGGACCGCAATGTGAGGCTGAAATGAGATTACAGACAATCGTGCAAGCTGTTGACCGAGCCCATATACCATGCGATACGGTTGCACGCTGCTGCCTTTTGCGCAATACCTGGCCATTTATCATCGACTAACTAGTCCTATACAGGCTTAGAATATTACCGGCGCCAGCAAGGCTCAGCCATATCCTTGTGTTCCCTATTATGCCCGCTTGGCTTTTTGCGAATTAGCGTGAATAATATCCCTTCCGCTGGTGTATTTCGTCCTACTATTATCGATAAGAGCTGGCCAATAAAATCAATAGGATCAAGGCTCCGTGGACCGTGCGCGAACACCAGAATTAAAAGTACGCGTATGGTCCACGGAGCCTTGATCCTATTGATTTTATTGGCCAGCTCTTATCGATAACAGTAGGACGAAATACACCAGCGGAAGGGATAGTACAGTAAGCGCTTGGAGAGCGTACAAGGGGGCTACCTGAGCGGGCTGCCGCGCCCACCCTGCAAGTTTTATGACATTTTAGTAGTATCCACACTATTTTCTTAGAATATTACTATATTGCCACCAAACTTGCAGGGTGGGCGCGGCAGCCCGCTCAGGAGGCCCCCTTGTATTGTACACCACCTCTTTACATCTCGTTGTAAGTGCTTATTGATCTTGGCGACTAAACTACCTATTTTAGGCATAATTCTATACAGAAAGGGTATAAACCCACGCTGTTTGATCGGCACGATCGGCACGCACTTACAACGAGATGCGCCGGGGTGGTGTATGATTTTAGCAAGGTCCCTGCCTAAAGCGATAGATCTAGGGTATTCTGGGTTTTAACCATATTAAGACTAAAGCGCTTGGCAAGAGGTGGGGTAAAATTTCTCTAACCGCTTTGGGCGGAAGCCGATTTCGCTAGCGACTGTAAGACTGCAATCTCTAGCGCAAACGAGGACAGCTTGCATACGCGATATGAGAGCAACAGCCGACCCAGCGGAGGGGCAGCCGGGGGTCTCCCTGGTGGATCCCGACAGAACGGGACGAGAGGCCACACAACAAGGAACACCACCACTATCGGAGTTCAGAAGACACAGTCATATTCACAGGAACCAACAAAATCCCTAGCTTCGAGTTCTCAAGCGGGGCGAAGGAAGAGCAAAAACCCCGATGAGGTTGCGTGGCTCATTGCGAACCTAAAGGAGACCATAACACAACAAAACGACGTCATCAAGAATGCCAGAACCGACATCGAGTCAGAACAGCAAAACCTGAAGGACCAGAACACCGAACTCCGAGAAGAAATTCAATCCCTGCGAACAGAGCTAAGTGCCTATTCAGCATCGCTCCTACCAACGCGATCATGGGCGTCAGTGGCAGAGTCAGGCGCGAGCCGCCCCCCTCCCAAACAATGAGCAACCAATTTCCAAACAGAGAACCCAGACACCTTCGAATTAGCACGCAAGCGAGACCCGACGATGCAAATACCAGACACCATCTTTACTAGTTGTCTTCCAACGGCCGCAGCCAACACCTACATCCGAAACGCCCTCCTGAACGCGAACGAAACTAATGACACATAGATAATGGGAGTTGGAACAACCAAGACTAGATACGTGATACGATTTAGGGATGAATAATTTACAAAAACAGCGCAGATCACACAGGATGGCTTGAAAAACTGGGTAATAGCACGAGGCTAGTAAAAGCCAGGTTTAGGGTGGTGGTGATTATGATTCTATAGTTATTGCCATCACTGAGCAGGACCTGGTAGAGCTAGACGATGCGGACGATTCTAAGGACAAGAAAGCCACCAAGGCCCTGCCAGCCACAGAACTAGAGATCGACCAGCCACGTTTTCGACTACGTGGGATATGGTCCAGCAGCGTGCTAGACGCCAGACAAAGACAACCCAGAACCGAGTCGTACGGGGTGAACATCCAAACAGGTCTAATCCTTGGGCCAACGAAGAAGATATACAGACATCAACGCTACCACCTGGTAAAAAATCCTGATAAGACTTGGTCCTACAAGCGCAAAGGGACATTTTCCGAGTTTGCCAAATATGCTCTAGCCGGCGCAAGGGCAGGAAAGTTTTTGAGTACCTGGTCGATATGTTCAATCTCTATGAGCCCTCTACCTGGATCACTGAGGATCAATTGAGAATTTCACTCAGCCCTACGCTACTCTCTGAGCTTAGAGGTAAGTAGCTAATTAAAGAGAATCTTAGTTTAGAAGAACTTAAGGAACATGTCGCTAACGGAATCTGTCTCAAGTAGCCTCTTCTCCCCCTTCCTTGAGCTAAGCACAGTCTTAAGTCTATCTCAAGCATCTAACGACTCTGATTAACGAGAAGCACCGCTATACTTCACGAGCCTCTCGAAGTCCCAGTCCTCTGCCCTATCTGGCCTAGCACCGGGCGGCGAGCCTGGGCAGGGGCAGCGGGCGGAGAAACGGGCAGAGAAGCGGGGGCGCCATGGCATGAATCGAGAGACCAGCAGCGACATACACCACTCCGAAGACAGCGATCGTAGTCATGAAACGAATGAGGAGGACGACGGGACCCACAGCCAGCAAAGCAGCGGAAGCTGGCCTTGGATTTCGGCCACTGTTACCCATCGTTTGCTTCTTACAGCCCAAAACACCATCTCAAACAACCTCACAGCCTCTCGCCATCCTCGACCACACGACCTGAAATGGACGAGGCGCGGTCCCAAGCCGACTACGGGCATCTGCCAACTCCGCAAACCTCTCGAAGTCCTTCGGCTAGAGTAGAGCCGGCATCAATCGCGGAGTATCAAGAATGGCCTTTCCAAGGTCTCCTTAAACGCACTAGGATTGGGAAGGGACGGTTTACAATCTCGAGCTCCAGCTGCCACATATCCCGGGGCACCTCCATCTCCCGGTCCCTTCCGAAGCGTTGGGTATGCATACTAATGAGACATCTGCGGAGGCTGCAAAGAGAAAACGCGTCCCATGGAAACCAAAAGAGAACAAGACAGTACTCAAGGTGAAGGAGAGGGGTTGCTCATGGAAAGAGATCCATAATGCTCTCCCGCACCGGACTCTAGGGGCCGTCCAGGTGCAGTACTCTACGAAACTCAAAAGTAGCCACAGTGGAAGTGATACGCCAACCTCCTGGAAATTCTCATCGACTAGCCAACACCTTGAGCGAGGTCTCTGCTACACCCGACGATAATGTCGGCCTGGCGTCGATCACTACACCGTATCAAGCTTAGATCAAAGATACCTTTGACCCACCCAATTCGTGTATTTAATGAGGACGAGGCGCCTGCCAGAAAACGGGCGTTGTTGATCATGCCCTCGGACGGTTCGAGGCCGATGGCGTGGGCGAAGTGCGGTGCGAGCGCGCGGGCAGCGGTGCCCGGACCGCAGCCAACATCGAGGAGGGTGTTGAGCTGGTCGCCGATGGAAGTATGGTGGTCGATAATGGTTTTATACAGGTTAGGGTGGTAGTCGGTGCGATTCTGGGCGTAATTCGCGCCTTGGTCCTGGGTGTAGAGCTAAACGTCTTTGCCGAGACGGGGACAAAAGCTGGAGTAGGATTCGACATGGCGATGGCAGCTTGATCACTAGGAACTGTGGCCTTCTCTGCGATGTGGTTTGGACGTTGACTTCGAGGAAAGAAGATTGACGAGAGCAAAGCTGGCGATTGTCCGTTTCTACTTCCTCAACCTGCCCTATCTTCCAGCTGCTTTGAGAATGGTGGAATAGCTTAAAACATGGAGGAGAAGGGCTAGATGCTTGGTAGCAATACGGCGATATATTTGTCCGTCTATCTGCCTTTGTAGCTGGCCAGATAGAACCATTAGATCAGCTGCTTAAAATACTATTACTTAGTACTTAGTAATATTAGTAATCACCAGCGCCTTTCGAGAAGTTATTTAAGATTTTTAATACATCTTCGAACGTAAAGTGTAACATTAGTACCCCATATAAAATAATTTGGGTAATGAGAGAAAGGTGCTCATTGATAATTCGCATACTATCCACACTTCGGCTGTCTTAGCACAAATCCTTGGAATTTCCAAAGTCTAGCTTAGCGGAATATGTTTTCGAGTCCAATAATTGTATCAACCGTAGCGTAAAGACTTTCGTGGAATTTAGTAATCCAAATCCGTGCAGTTTTTCTGTCGCCGTGATGGTGCTAGGAAAGGCCGCTCTCTTCAACAGCAATCACACATTCAACAATCTTTGCAGCAACGGTCGAGTCCCATTGACCTTATCTACGATGGCAGGGTGGGATGGTTAATGGGTCGATGAGGTCGACGGGGATAAGGTCAATAGTGTCAATAGGTGAGATGGGCGAGATAGATGTAACCGACAGGTGGAGTTAGTGCTCAAAAGGGATTAGAGCAGGACACAAATTAAGTCAGGAATTGGCTGGCAAAAACCCCCCCAAAATTACGGTCATTACCGCCAGATTTGGCATACTTCCTACCACCAGGTCGTTTTATTTTATAAAAAGCTTGATTTACTATTCGATAAATTATATTTAAAATTTTATATAAATACTTATTATAGTTATTAAGTTATAAGTATTATATTGATACTGAGACCGTGCACGAGATAGGCCAATCTGACCCTAGAGCAAACCCCTATTTCCAGACATTAACAACTACCAACTTCAACACCGCATACGTACCACTATAAGTGATATTCGTGCACGTTGATAAAGCGAGTATACTAACACTGATCAGTAGATGTATAAATCAGGAAATACACAATAAGCTAGAGCTTAAGAACCGTACTAGAAACAGTATATGGATCGCCTAGCCTTATCTATTTTAATTAAAGGAGAAAGCTACATCACCCTTAAAGCTTAAAACCACGTATCAGCTTAACTGCTAACACGTCAAATCGCCTAGAGAATTGTATCTTTACTTAAAGAAGATTACAACCTCCCTTAAGCTTAAGAGAATTTGTACTGGCCTTACAGCCAATACAACAAATCGCTAAAAGAATAGCAGTCTTACTAAGAACACTTTACAGGCCTAACGGCTGTAAAGTACATATATACCCCTATACCTCAACACCCCTACACCTTAACACCCTCACCTTAACATCCTTAACCTTAACCTTAACCTCAACCTCAAACTATAATACAACAATATAGAAATTAATTAAAAGGAGAGAATTGCCAAATACAGCAACAGAATTAACTTAAAGACGGCTATAAATAACAATCTAATAGAGTATATAGAGACTAAGATGTACCTATACACACAATCTAACCTTACAGACTATTTATTGTGGACAGTGTTTCAGGAAGATTTTAAAAACTTTATACCAGAGCTCTTTACATAAGTACAATCCAATACTAGAATAGGAATCCGTAAATACCTAGTTAAAAGAGGAGTATATATTATTAAGCAAGATAAGAGATACTCCCTTAGTAAGGTACTAACGGACGTCACCAATAAAGAAGAGTTTTATAAATGGACGGATGAGGAGCTTATTACAGCCCTTGCAGAGGTAAAGCTAATAATTATAATAACCTTACAAGATCAACTTAACCCTAAATTAGACGCGCTTGCCGTAGTCTTACAGACCCCTAAATTAGCTTAGCCTACAGCTATAGCACTGTCTGGTATATAAATACCTATATTTACGCCTCCGCCCCAGTAATCTATACCCTAGTAAGCTGCACCAGCTACTACCTAATAGTAAGCTGCACCTACCTCTACCCAAAATCAACTGCTTACCCTCCTTACTCAACTCCTACAGACGCAGAATTAGCAATTGTTACCTACGGCAACTGCCTCTACCCTCCCTCTAGCAACTAGTGCTCCTACCCTACTTATTCTTCCGCCTGCCCAGCCTATAGCTACAGCTATAATGCTATCTAGAACGCAGATACCTACCCCTATAATACCCTAGTAAGCTGCACCAATCGCTACCTAGTAGCAGCCGCAGCAACCGCAGCAGCTATATATATATACACCACCTAAACTGACCGCGCCTAGCGTAGAGCAAGGACCTAGGCAAGGACCTAGATACAGCAAGGAGGTAGCCACAATTATAAAGATCTATATGGACAACCAAAAGTATAATAGAGTCAGCAACAGCTTTAACTTCAAGTTAACTATCTTCTATAATATTTACAAGAGATCTGGCTTACCACTAAAAGGCTACGCAATGGTATTCCCTAGCATGCTAAAAGGGCTTGCTTAAGACTATTACTACAACAGCAACCTTAAGTCAAGACCTTTTACTAAAGCCTACAACCACATACAACAGTTCTTTAAAGGGCTAAAATACTACCGCAAGAACCTTATAAAGTAGAACAGCATAACCCTCTAAGGAGTTATAGACGAGAACCCTAATAAGTTAATCTATCAGAACTTCTAACTACTTATAGATAAACTGCTAAAGCAACGTTATGGACTATACCCAGACTTTCATACAAACCGCATCCTTATAAATAAGTTAGTTACTGCTTGCCAGGGAGTGCCAGTATGCCATATCACTGTCTCCAACCCTTTAGAAGACCTTTCTCAGTTAATTAGTAAACTATAATCCTCTATTATTACGTGGGAAAAAGAACACCCCTTATAGGCCCTAATAAGACCATCTTACTAAGCCTTTTTTACGGATTAACGCTACTATTAAAACAACTAGAGTCGAGACCAAAACACTAATTACTACAGCAGCAATCGCTCTTACAGAACTAATAGCAGACTAAAGGCCAAGTGCTATGTCTGCAAGAAGGAGGACTGCCGTTCATAAAAACACTTAGAAGAGGAGCGTAGTCGGTCCAGAGACGACTATAGGAGACGCTTTATTAATATCAAGGGCCGTAATAAGGGTAACTTCGACAACTACTTTAAGCAATACGTCGCTGCTTATAAAAGAGATGAAGATGAAGATTTAGACTTTAAAGCCTATACACAAGACGCTAACGACTCTAGAAGCAATGCTGGAGAACCTAATAATAGTTCTGCCTATATCACCACCTTTGGAACACTTACTATAGAGGAAGCAACCTTTATAAGCGTAGAGCTAGCTAATAAGGCTTATATATACCTGCTTACGGCTTTAGAACTTACTGCTACGAAACCTTATATAGAGACTAACCCATTCGCCTATAATACAACCACAACTATAGCGTCACAATATACCTTAACGGTCTTTATAGGAATCATGATCGATATAGGTGCTTCGCGTAAGTCTACGGCTGGCTACGGCCAATTCCAAGCCCTATAAGCCGTAGATAAGTCTATAAGTCTTAACACGTTAACTAAGGGCTAAGTAACTATCTAATTTAAAATTAGAGCCTCTACGTCTATTAAAACCATAGACGTTAACAGCCCTATAGGCAAGGTATAATTCTATATTATTAAAGCAGATACTCCTTTCCTACTTTGCTTAGTAGATATGGATAGACTTTATATCAAATATGATAACCTAAAGGACGTCATTATTACTCGCACTAAAAAGGTGCTAGTAGTTAGACAATTTGGCTACCCATTTCTTATATAGAGCTTCTCTTTACAGTCTTATCTAGTTAAGTCTTTTAACGCGAACCCTTGCTACTTAACTAACGTAGAGCTACGACGTCTACACCGTCGATTTGGTCACCCGTCAGTTAATAGACTATAAAAGCTTCTTAACAAGACTGGCCACGGCCATAATACTAATAGATCTGCTATTAAAGAGCTAACTAGACTCTGCTACTACTACTAGAAGTTTAGCAGATCTCTAAGTAGATTTTACTTCACCTTACAAAACAACATTAATTTTAACTACAATATTATTGTTAATATTATGTATATCAGCGGCTCCCCCCTACTATACGTAGTTAACAAAGCAACTCGATTTTAAGCTAGCAGATAGCTACGAGATATTAGCGCCAAGCACACTTAGGACGTTCTATAAATGTGCTAGATTAATAGCTATTTAGGACCACTAGACTTAATCACCACAGACGCTAAAAGAACTTTATTAGTAAGGAGTTTAAGCACTACGCTGCTACTATAGGAGTAACTATAAAGTTAGTTCTAGTTAAATCACACAATTCTATTGGAATGGTAGAGCGCTACTATAGTCTATTATAACAAGCCTACCAAATTATTACATCTAAAATCCCTAAAATTAGCAAGGAGATAGCCCTATAAATGGCTTTTAAAGCTATTAATAACACGGCTAGCCTAGAAGGCCTAGTCCCTACACTCCTAGTCTTTAGAGCCTACCCCTAAATGGTTAAATCGGACGCACTATCACCTTTAGTCACACAGCGAGCTGCGGCCATTAGGAAAGCAATAGTGGAAATCCAGAAGCTACAAGCTAAATAACAAATCGCTAACACTCTTAATACGCGAAATAGACAATAAACTAACGCTATTCACGGCCTCCCACCTAGTTCGCCTGTCTTAGTCTAGAGAGAAGGCAACACTAGCTAAAGCGGTTATTAGGACAGGCTATATATGCTACTTGCCGTTAACGGTAAGACCTATACCATAAAGCTACCAAATAGGCCTACAACCTTCCGCTCTATAGTTATAAAACCTTACCTACTAGACCTACAAGACTTAGTTAAACCACAAAAGTCTATTAAATTAGCTAAACCAGTACCTATACTAGCTAAACCTTAATCGTTACCTAAAGCTAAACCACAGCTACCGCCAAAGCGAGGTAGAGGTCGCCCCTATAAATACCCATTACTTACGGCCGTCGCAGACACGGCTATTACGGACGCTATAATAGACATAGATGCCCTCACGGGTAATATTGCAGATATGGCCAATATTACTATCTACTTGCAGGACAATAATACCGCAGATATAGCTAATACTACTATTTACTTACAGAACGATGGTAACACCCAGTTTAGCGCTTCACGGCAAAAGGAGGTTACAGGCCTACTTAAGAAAGGCGTCTTTAAGATTATTAAGCTATATAATATACCAAAGGGGGTCAGACTCTTTAATTTACGGTTCATTAACGAGATTAAGAATAAGGGAACTAATAAAGCCTTTAAGAAATCATGACTTGTCGTATAGGCCTATAACAATTTAGAGAAAGAGCTAGTCCTTACTTAGTCACCAACAATTCAACAAGTTAGCTAGCGGCTGATTCTCTATATCGCTGCTATACTACCGTAGACACGACTCTACCTCCAAGACATCTCATAAGCCTATATCCAGTCTACTACAAACCTAAACCGCGAGTTCTATATACAACCACCACACAAGCTAAACAAACAATTAGGAATTAATAAGGACTCTATTCTAAAGGTTATAAAGCCACTTTACGGAGTGCCTAAAGCTGGAAACCACTGGTTTAAGACCTACCATTTACACCACGTCAATTAGCTGCGAATAGACCAGTCTACGTACAACCCTTGCTTGCTCTACAGCAACAAACCTTTCGGAATTGTTGGCTTACAGACTAATAATACGCTGTTCTTTGCAGACGACACCTTTATAGAGGCTAAACAAAGCGAACTACATAAGGCTAAATTTATAGCTAAGGAGTAAGAGCAACTAACCACTAATACACCAGTTAAGTTTAATGGAGGACTTATTCAATTAGCATAAAATAAGAGTATTACGCTAATATAAAGGCGCTAGTGTAAGAACCTTAGTATGGTTAACACTATACTAGCAAACAGCACTAGCTCTAAAGGAATTACGCGCGGCCTACTTACGCTAAAGGACTAGTATATCGCTTAACGCGCCAGAGGAGCCTATATTGCCTTAGTCTGTTAACCAGAGGCTTTATTTAACTTATTCTTTACTGCCTAGGTAACTAATCCTAAAGAGGCAGATATAAAGAAGTTAAATAAGCGCCTAAGTTAGCAGATTTAGAACTTATATAGAGGTCTTAAGTTTATTAAATTAGAGGCTAAGACCCTATAGCTCTTAGTCTTTACGGATGCTTCCTTTACTAATAACAAGGACCTCTCTTCGCAAATTGGCTACGTTATTATACTAGCTAACGCAACTAAAAAGGCTAATATTATCCATTGGAGCTTAATTAAGTGTAAAAGAGTTATTAGAAGCATTCTAGCTTCTAAACTCTACGGAATAGCTCACGGCTTTAATATCGCCGTCGCCATTAAGTCTACGGTAGACAAGGTCCTACAGATCAACCTCCCGCTTATGCTTTGCACCGATTCTAAGTCGCTATATAACTGTCTCATACGACTTAGAACCACATAAGAGAAGCGATTGATAATTAATATAATGTGCCTACAATAAGCCTACAAACGTCGGCAGATTCAGTGCTTTCATCAAACCGGACCCTTATCGACGGTTGTTTAGTTTGATTAATTTAGTCCAATTAAGGTTTGTTTAATATAGATCAAACTAATTAAATAAACTAATTGGACTAAATTAATCGTCTATTGGTTTAATAAATTGCTAGAATAGCCTTCCTGCCCTTACTATAAGCCAGTTGCCTTGGGAACTGATCTCTTAGTGGAAATAAAGTTCCGGTAAGATGGTGGAGAGCCGATAGCCATAGGTATCGGAGGTGTCAAAATTCTTTAAGCCTTATACAGCCTCCCCACCAAAGACTCTTCTATCCTGCCTCTATAGCCCCTTTCTTTACCGTGTTTACCTTAGTTAATCAGGTTTCCTACTTAATGCCTTTAGATATATCAATTGGTGATATTTCTGATTGATCTATGCCTTCGCTGTTTTCTATAGAGGGCAGTTTGCACCCAAGGCAGCCGATATATGGCGTAGATGGCTTTATCTTCAGGCCTAAAGATGCAGTTGGCTATCAGCTTGCTCCATAGCTTAATAGTAAGACCTCTTGCAGGTGTAGAGCCTGGGTCTGGCAGCATAGCACTCTGGTATAAGATACAAAGCAACAGCAGTACTGGCTTTGCTGTAGATATAAGCCTATAATCTCTTACACGAAACCTGCTAATAGGAAAGGCTATGGAGTAATCCCTCCTGTAGTTAGATTAGCAGCCTCTACATCACACGTAATTAGCCATATGGTTAACACCCATGGCTTTAATAGGTAGGGAGAAGAACCCTATAAAGAGGAGGACGTTATTATAACCAAAGGTTTACCCACTTATTAAGTTAAATTCTACCAATACCGCGAATACCTTGTTGCCTTTGTGGTCTTAGACAATATCTCTTTTGCTAGAGCCTTATTAGAGCACCTTATTCGCCTTATTAGCCTACTTAACCCTATAGCTATAAGCCTATACCCTACGTCGCCAGCAACAGTTTCTAATTAGGTAATTAAAGATGCAAAGATTATAAGTAAGCGCATTAAACACGCTCTCCATACTGCAGCCTCTAATATAAGCCTTATATTTGATATCTGGATATTGCCTAACTATATCGCGTTCCTTAGTATTAAGGCGCATTTTATTAATCAGAATGGGAAGCTATAAAACCTTTTAATTGCCTTCCGTATGCTTTTAGGACCTTATACTAGTGAGAACATTGCTTCTATAGTAATTGCTACTGTAGAATCCTATAATATTACATCCTATATTGTATACACTACTATGGACAATGCGTTAAATAATAACACTTTTGTATAGCACTTCTACAACTATCTGGACAAGGATTGGAAGCTCTTCTGGCTTTAATATGGCTGCCACATAATCAACCTTGCAGTAAAGAATGGCCTATATAGTAATATGCATGCAAAGGCTTCCTTATACTCCGCAGAAGAAGCAGCCTCCTAGCATGCGCGTAGCAATAAAGAAGCAGAGCAGTTTGTAGTGGAGATACATGCTAAACAAGTGGAAGAGAAGGCTGTTTAAAAGCAACACGAAGCCTAGTGTCAGAAAGGTCCTGTTGGCATGCTTCGCAACTTGGCAATCCACGCTATAATAACACTATAACGTAGGAAGGCCTTCCGCAATGCTTAAAGGGCCACAAATGACGATTAAGGCCTTTACCTATACTTACTTGTTAAAGAGAACGCCACGAGATGGAATAGTACCTATAAGATGATTAAATGTGGTAGGTGAACTGCCTAGTAGAACATACTAGGACCTTATTTTTATCCTTAAAGGTTAATATAAGGTTTAGCTATAGCTCTTAATCTTAGTGCATAAGAAGGCTGGTTAGTAGGTAAGTTGCTAGCTGGTAACTCAGATTGACTTAAATACGCGCTATATAATTAATAGCCGCTGTTCCGCCTTCTGAAGCTAAGCCTAATTAATTAATTAGGTTTTATAATGAGCCTTAATACTAAGCCTATTTTTTAGGGATAGATTAAGACCTTACTAACAGAATCTCTTTTAAATAGGTCTCCGCTTGCGCCCTACTATTAATAAGTATACTAGAATGTAGAAATTAACCTCTAACTGCAGTATCTCTGGCGATTAACTCCTACCTAATTACTGGGAGGCTCTGTATAATATTAAGAAGATACTAGAGCCTCTAGCTAAAGCAACCTTTAAACTAGAGTATTATGGCATTTATAGTAATACTGGCTTTCTCTGGCAGTGGCTTATAAAGCTTAATAGCCTCTTAACCTTTATAGAGAAGTAAAAAGTAAGGCTGGTAGCTGATGAGTATACGAATAAGTATATTATTACTATAGTAGAGCTTATATGGGAGAAACTTGACTACTACTACAGCCTTAGTGATATAATACTAGCTTACTGAGCAGCTGTTCTTCTCTATCCTAGTAGGAAGTTTTGGTGGTTTAAGATGTATTGGGCTTTAAGGCCTAAATGGCAAGAAGCTATTAAGGACGACTTCGAAGAGTTTGCTTATGCTTTACTTAAGAGCAGGCCTCCTATACTAAAGGTAATGGCTACACGCAGCTCGCCACGCAAGTGGAAGCCTTGCACTGAGTACTAGCCCAAAGACAGTGATTCTAATTAGGGTGAGGAGGCAAGAGATCCTATTGCTAAGGAGATTAATCGCTATCTTAATAGCCCAGTTGTAAAGAGGCTGGTAAGGAATGATAGAATAAAGATTAATATTAATGTAATTGACTGGTGGTTTAACCGTTGTAATAAGTATCCTGTACTTAGTTTAATAGCTCTTAATCTTGCTGCAGCGCCGCTAGAAAGTAGCGACCTAGAGCGCAAGTTTAGCGACGCTCTTAATATCTTCACAGATAAGCGTAATAGCCTGAAGCCTGACACAATTAAGGCGCTTATGCTATTGAAATCAGGCCTACGCGAAGGTTTGTAGCTGTAGGCTTGCAGCTAGAGCAATATAAGCAATTAATTGTCAAACCAGATCAATCGGGTTTGGTTTAATTGATAGTTATTAAACTAAACAAACTCAGTTTGATATCAATCAAACGTCTAATAAGATGGTTTGAACCGTTTGGGTTTGGTTTGATGAAAGCACTGGGCAGATTACGGAGGTTAAATAGATTAATAGTAAAGCTAACCCTACGGACGCGATGACTAAGGGGAAGCCTTGCGTAGCCCTACAGCGACTTATTGACACAAACCAAGTCGATATACAGGCTATAGGTTGGGTGGAGCGTAAGGAGCAATAAAAGGTGGTTTACAGGTCGTGACGGTGCTAGGGCACGCCACCCGCCATATTCTGCGGACCCTGAATTTAACTAGCCAATCAGGATTTTCTATCCCCGGGATGGAAAATTGCTATTAGCTCGCTTACCACTAGCGCCTTGGCGGCCCTTGCAATATGTTAACCTGCTACCCCTAACAATTCTTCTCCTTCTTTTCCTTAGCTTAGTGTCCCTATAATACAGCATTCTACAAGCTTCAGTTTAGAGGTATTGGTACAAGCCATAACACTAGTTATGCAATTACGGACCTATAAGAGGAGCGTGGAAACTATTGCGTATTAATTGGATCTTTAGCTATTGCGTATATGCTACGAATAGTCTAGAAATAGGCTTGGCTTTGGAGTGTAGATTAGCCTTCTTCTTAGAGTTGCTCCAGTGTCGGAATGTTAGTTATGTGACGTGGTTACAGGACCACGAAGCGAGACTAGCTAATCTGACCCTGGAGCAAACCCCTATTTCCAGACATCAACAACTACCAACTTCAACACCGCATACGTACCACTATAAGTGATATTCGTGCACGTTGATAAAGCGAGTATACCGACATTAAGTTATAAGTATTATATTGATACTGAGACCGTGCACGAGATAGGCCAAACCTCTATATAGTAAAGATTTGTAACACATAGTAGATTGATATACATGTTACGAGATGCGCAAGTATATTGTAGCGCGAACACATCGCCAACGGAGTTTGGTCGACTTTACTGAACGACGCGTAGATAGGAAGACAAATAATACCAACCGGAATAAGGGGGTGTTCGGTTGCAATCTGGAGGCTTCAGATTCAGTTCAGAATCCGTTGATTCGGAGTGATTTTGCCTGCACAGCCTCAAAATTTTAATGTTCCTCTCACCGCTCAAAGAACGCCAGAATT
>Ga0307507_10002374_pt1 | contig 39821 bp, 7 predicted proteins | sample 7_EM_MG_FD_207223 | JGI IMG/M metagenome (GOLD analysis project Ga0307507, IMG submission 207223) | Populus trichocarpa ectomycorrhiza microbial communities from riparian zone in the Pacific Northwest, United States - 7_EM | ecosystem: Host-associated > Plants > Roots > Unclassified | place...
GATACTGTAGGCGCTGCCAGAAGTAGCGTGTCTACGAGCAACCTCCGCACTATAATAGTAAGACGATATTCCTTACTAGCCACTATGTTAAGCCTAAAGAGTAACCCAATACCTTAACCTAACCTACAACGCCAATTAATCCTAGGAGAATTTAATTTATTAACCCTAGCCTTAACCCCTAAGGGCAAGCCTAGCGGCTTAGAAGAGTTATAACTATAAATACCCCCAAGCACCCAGCACCACCTTAAAGACAATAAGAGTCAACCAGCCTAGCAGGATAGGTACACCCCTATTAGTATAGGTGGCCACAGCGACGACCTTAACGAGATAGACACCAGCAACGTCTCATCCTTTATTAATCACACAGCTACGGAAAAGCAACCAGAAGGGCAGCTACCTATCAAGATCAAAATACGAGACGCCGAGATGTTTACATAAATAGTAGCATAAGAACCTGACAAATACTACCACCTTCTACAGAACTACCACCTAAAGCTTACGCAAGCTAAACTGCGTGCTGCCTAAGATCACGATATTATCCAAGACTTACAAGCTAGTAAGGCACTTGCTAATAACACACGCCAAGAGACCAAAGATAACCTCCGTATATCTAAGCGCGACGTTCAACGATTAAAGAAAGCTGAGATTATACTTATTACCCAGGTTACTAAGAAGGAGGGTATAATTAAATACCTATAGTCTCAGCTTAACGAGCATATCCGTAACGATGCTAAGCACCTCCCTACTACGCACTATACCACCTAAGTCCCTACGCCTCTGGCAACCTCACCCACCCAACACTTGGCCGAAAGTTAGCGTCAAGCAGCTTTACCTAACAGGGATAACCCCTATAACAGCGACTGAACTCAAGCTATAATTGCGGGGTCTAATACACAATACCCCAATCCCCTAGTCTTCTAGGGAGACCGCAAGGAATACAGCCACTAGAAGATGTAAATCCGCGAGAAACTAACCTAGAGCGCCTGCCTTTTTCCTAGGGAGGATACCAAGATTGGTTATATTATTAGGCGTATAAAGGGTACCCTATTTAACAGACTCTTCGCCCAATGGGAGACCAATAGCCCCTAAAAGTGGCAGTCCCACTATAAGGTCCTTAATGATCTTGACCTAATGTATTGCAACTACAACCTAGTAGCCACCAGTTAAGCTAAACTACGCGCCCTAAAGATAAGTCCCACTAAGTTATTCAACAAGTTCTATATTAAGTTCCAAAAATACACTAGAGTCCTCTTCTAAGACAACGCTAAAGACTAGAAAGACCTCCTCAAAAAGGTCACCTATTATCTTAGTTACGCTACCGCTAGTTACAATTACAATAACATTTACAGCATAGTAGCAGCCCTATGGAAGATTAAATAACAGCTAAATTAGATCTCCACTGCTAACCCTCACCCAAAGGCTCCTATATAAAAGCCCTCCGGACTAACCACACCTACATATACTAGGTCACCGACGCCTACTACTAATACTATTACCGGAGCCAATATCAACCTCTCTATTCTAACCTTCCCACGTAAACTCCTAGACAGAGAGCGTAAGCTACTTCAGAAGCTAGGGCGCTGCTATAGATGCTATTAAGAAGGCTATTATTGCGAAAACCTAAACTACCTAATAGCTAGGTTCGGTAATTGCCGCCTAACACCTAACTTTACACCTCAAACACCGAATACCTCGCTACGCACCGTTACCGTACAAGATGAAGAAGCAGCAGCAGCGGAAGCAGTGGGAAATGCTTAGTCCTAGCCCTAAGTCGCAAGCTGGGATACCCTAACGATGGAGGGATCTATATATCGGCCTACTCAATAGATAACTTAGTAAGAATGGACGGACGGAAACAGATAGTTTTACCTATAATAGAAACAACTGCTAAAAAACAATATAAAGACCGTTCCATAATTAACTGCGGAGCTATTAATAAATTTATAGATACCTAATTTGTGCGTAAATATAACCTACCAACCTTACCCCTTACTAAAGCCCGCGCCCTACAACTCGCTGATGGTAGTTGTACTGTATAAAAGATTACTTATATGGCATAACTCTACCTGGATATAAACGGACACTAAAAAGAGCTCTAGGCCTATATTATACCACTTACCAATTACCCTATTATCCTTAGAATAAACTGGCTTAAGCAGCATAACCCTATTATTAACTAGAAGAAAAGAGAAGTGACCTTTAACTCTAACTACTGCAGAGAGACCTGCCTAGGGTATAGCCTAGCCGCCTTTACCTACTCCCTAGGATATTAACCCAAAGAACCTTTAATTATACTACCCACAACCAACTGTTACCACGTTAGTGCCGTAGCTTTCTATTACATAGCACGAAGGAAGAGCTAGGTTATTATAGCAGCCTCCTGCTTACGGCTATATAAACTTAATAAAGAACAGGACCACGTCCTCTATAGCAATAGGATAGATCTGGTGGACCTCCTAGAGGATGATACGCCCATAGAACTTAATAAACTCTTAACCTTGGACTTTAAGAAGTTTATAAAGCTTAAAAAGGGACTTACTAATAAGGAACTCCGTAAGCTCCTCCCTAAGAGGTACCACAACTTTATTAACATGTGCTTACAAAAGGGCGCAGATATACTTCCCCCACATTAACCTGATAACTATGCCATTAACATTAAATAAGGAAAAATGCTACCTTATAAGAGACTCTACCTAATGTTAAAAGATAAACTTCTAGTTATAAAAAAGTATATTGATGAGCACCTTAATAAAGGGTTTATTCGTCCTAGCATATTACTAGCAGCCGCCCCCATCCTTCTCACTAAGAAGCTTGGAGGAGGTATCCGATTCTGCGTTAACTATAGAGGACTTAATGCTATTATAATTAAGAACTAATACCTAGTACCGCTTATATATAAGACCCTTAAGTGGCTTAGTTAAGCCAAAATCTATACCAAGCTTAATATTATCGCCGCCTTTAACTATCTCTGAATATAGGAAGGTAACGAATGGAAAACCGCATTCGCATTGCGCTTCGGCCAATTTAAATATACCGTTATGCCCTTTAGCGTGTGTAACGGCCCAGGCACCTTCCAAAGCTATATTAATAACGCCTTATGGGACTACTTTGACGTCTTCTGCTCAGTGTACCTAGACGATATACTTATTTACAGCGACGACCCTTCTAAGCATACCGAGCACGTTTAAAAGGTCCTATAGCGCCTTAGGGAAGCAGGACTCTATATTAATTTAAAAAAGTGCGAATTCTTAGTTATAGAAGTAAAATACCTTAGACTAATTGTTACTATTAAGGGTGTCCGTATGGACCCTAAGAAGGTACGTATAATTACTAAATGGCAAGCCCCTAACTGTATTAAGGACGTATAAGCCTTCCTCGGTTTCGCCAACTTTTATTAGAAATTTATATACAACTTCTCAGGCGTAGTAGCACTACTTATAGCAATAATGCGAACGAAGGGCCTTTCTGTAAAAGGAAGAAAAACGCACCTATGCTTTACCTGGACGCCTAACTGCGAGAAGGCGTTCTAAGACCTTAAAAATGCCTTTACTAAAGCACCTATCCTAGCTCACTTTACACCAGGACGACAACTCTATCTCAAAACCGACTCCTTAGACCACGTCAACGCAGGCGTCCTCTTCCAGATAGGCGATAATAGTCTCCTCCACCCAGTCACATTCTACTCGTCTAAGCTTATACCATAAGAGTGTAACTATAAGATCTATAATAAAGAACTCCTTATGATTATACAAGCGTTTAAAGAATTCTGACCGGAACTCTCCTTAGCAGAACCTAACCAGCTAACTAAAGTCCTTATGGATTATTATAACCTTAAATACTTTATGACCATAAAGTAGCTAAACCGACGCTAAGTATATTAGAACGAGTTCCTCTCTGGTTTTAACTTTAAAATTGCATATAGGCTGGGAGTATAAGGTACAAAACCTAATAGCCTAACACGCCGCTCGTAAGATCTTCCTTAGTTAGAGAATGACCCCTATAATCAGTTCTAATAGCAGACAATCCTAAAAGCAAGGAACCTGGCCCCTAGTATACTACCTACAACAGAACCATCCGCACCTTAGCTTTATGCTACGGACTTAGAGCCACCCCCCAAAATTAATGAGCTTATTACTGCTGTATATAATATCTCTATTAACCCGTTATTACACTAACTTATTACCGCGAAAACTGCTAGCGCCCGCAAGCCACCTACTAGCCTCCGAAACTTAGGCCAAATTAATATAGTAGCCTTAGAAGTAAAGAAGAATAGACTCTACTATAGAGGCCGTCTATTTGTTCCTAATTTAGAAGACCTATAATGGTAACTAATCCAGATGGCCTATAATCTCCGGTCAAGTAGTTACCTAGGTAGAGGAGGAACTTATAAACTCCTTAGCCGATACTACTTCTGGCCTAAGATAATAGACTTAGTTAAACGCTTTATAAGTGCCTACTACGGCTGCAAGCGCGCTAAGGCCTTTTGCACTAAGTACTAAGGACTACTGCACCCGCTACCAATCCCTATACGGCGGTGGGCAGATATAGCTATAGACTTTATTACTAACCTACTACCCTGTAAACGGCACGGTTGTACCTATAAGAACATCCTAATAATAATATACCAACTTATAAAGGAATGTTACTACGTCCTAACTAAAGGCATAGCCGTTAATAACGTCGCAGACGCTTTTCTTCGCGAAGTTTACCGACTATATGGGATACCTGACTCCATTACATCCAACTGGGGCACGTAATTCGACTCTAACCTATAGAGACAGATCTATTAACGTCTTAGTATCTCTGTTAAGATGTCTACATCCTTCCACTATAAGACTGCGGGACAGCTAGAAAACGCTAACGCCAGTATAAAGGCGTACTTACGACAGGTCGTTGCCTATGGCTAGGACAACTGGGTAGATTACCTCCTATTAGGCGAGTTTGCAGCTAATAACCATGTCTTAGCCACTATAGGACTTACTCCGTTCTTTGCGAATAAGGGTTATTACCCCTAATCTAATATAGAGCTACCAGAACCTATTGATAAGAAACTGCTATACGGAAAACGCCTTAAGATGCTACTTGCTGACCAGTATGTAGACCACATAAAAAATCTACTTAACTACTATAGGGGAGAAATGGCCTGGGCTTAAGTAAAGCAGGCCTACTTTGCCGACCGTTATAGAACGCCACCACTGGAGATGCGTGTTGGCGACTAGGTATGGCTAGATACACGCAATATCTCTACATAGAGGCCTATAAAGTCACTTAATTATAAGAACCTCGGCCCCTATCAGATTAAATAAGTCATTAATAGGGGAGCTGTATATAAGCTAAAGCTCCCGCCGGCCCTAGCCACCTGTGGGATATGGCCTATATTTTACCTATAGCTACTATACCTTTACCAGCCTAACCCCTTACCGGGATAGACGCAGCCTAAACCCCTACTAGTACTAATCCAAGATAAGAACGAAGACAAGAACTATAAGAAGTGGACTATTAAACAAATTATTGACTCTAAATACTTTGGTAAAGGCAGAGGACGGCGGCTCTACTATAGAGCTATCTATATAGGATTTGACATAGATCAGCTAGAATAGCAACTATAGGAAGACTTTAAAAATGCAAAGGACCTAATTAGCGACTTTTACTACGCGAATCCACAGAAACTGGGCTTAAGCAGAGATTTTGTGCCTAATCCTCTATGGGAGCCCTTATAGAGTTTAATTGTTGTATACTGCCATATAAGGGCAAATTGCCGTTAGATTGCCGTAGATTGCTATTACGTAACCGAAAAATCGTTGAGATGTCCAGGAACTTTAACCGCCAGTTAAAGTTATCTGATTAATTAAATTCTTGGGTGCCAAGCCTTATCACGCGATAACGCTGTGGACTATAAAGATGTTAGTTTAGCTTACCGCCTTCCACCGAGCTAATAGCGATTTTCCATCCCGGGGATGGAAAATCCTGATTGGTCCATTTAACGATTAGAGCTGGCAGAACTCCACACCGCTAACCCCTTTAGCGTTATTTCTTTTCCTTCTCTATGCCTTAAGCGTTCCTTCTACATGTATATAGTAACCACAGCGTCGCCGGAGCTCCGCCTCTATAAGAGGGGGGGTAGTGTCACGGAACGCCGCCGTAGGAGCCTCTATGGGAGACTCCCTAGCGGAACCCCGTGCCCTTGCGTACGCTTCGCGTACAGCTTACGTTAGCCACGCGTAGTATATCACCTTCCTACGCCCTTAATCCTTACGATTGATCGCGTAATGTCTTGTAGACTCCTCGAATATATACGCTTTGTAGCCATTGCCTACGTCCCGTGACAGTATAATAGCTAGAGATATATCTTTGTATTATATTATATATATTTAGCTAGTAATATTCTTATTAAAGCAGTTTTAGGGTTTTTCCTTGGCCTAGGTAACCGGCTATTAGTAGGTTATATATGTGTCTAAGGAGCTTAAGCTTAAGTTTGTCGTGGTTAGGTATAACTAGGCGGTTCCTATAGTATAAGTGGTCTCTATAAGCTTTGCATTTACTTAGAGAAATCCTTTTAGAGCGTCTAATACCATTTTAGATCAGCTTAAGCGTCTCTTAGATAAACTTGTTATTTAGGTATTCGTTAACTATTATCTATTTAATTAATTAATCAGTTATTTAAAGGACGTGTATTATAACGTCTTTAATAGAAGGGTTAAATAGCTTAGGGCGAAGTAGAGTTTAATTATGGTAGGTACGCGCTTCTTTCTATATTGGTATGTCTTATAAACATTAGGTTAGGGCATTAGGTTTTTAACCTTAAACGCCTAGACGGTATATAATTAAGAATTAAAAATAGGACAGATATTTTAACTAGCAGGCTTAACAATAACTTAGCTATTTTATAGTTATAAAATACTATAGATTCTTATAGTTGCTAAGGACCTTAATTAGAAATCCAGCGCCTTCTAGTTTAGGTCGCTATTATTTAAAATATCTAATAATGGCCAATAATTCGTTATTGTAGATCTTGTAGTTATATTTAGCTAGACTTAGTTATTTTAAGAAGTACGCTATAGGGTATAGTACTCCTTCCTTATTATACTAAGATAGAATGCCTCTAGTAACATAGTTGGATAAATTAGCTTCTATAACACTCTTTTAGTTTGGGTTAAAGTATTAAAGTATAGGTGCGGTAGTAAATATAACTTTTAGATAGGCAAAGGCCTTCTTATATTCCTTATTAAAGATAAAGGCTTTATCCTTTTAGGTTAGAGCTATAAGGGGTAAAACTAGAGCGGAGAAGTTGTTAATAAATTATTAGTAGAAGTTAGCAAATCCTATAAAGGCTCTTACATCCTTAACATTCTTAGGTTTTTACCAGTTTATAATTACTTTAATCTTCTTTAGGTCTATTTATATGCTATCTATAGAAATAATAAGTTTAAGGTATAGGACTTCCATTTTATAAAACTTGCATTTATCTATATCTAACTATAGGCCAGCTCTACATAGAGCTTTTAGGATAAGATTAACGTATTTCTTATATTTAGTTAGGTTATTGCTGTATACTAAGATATCATTAATATAAGTAGTACAGAAAATGTCTAGGTAAGGTTGTAAGGTATTATTTATAAAGTGCTAAAATAAACCTAAGGCATTTGCGAGGCTAAATAGTGTTACTAAGTATTTAAATAGTCTATACCTAGTGCGAAATACCGTAAGCTATTTATCTTCTTTTATAATACAGAGGCGGTTAAATACATAGATAAGGTTAAGTTTTGTATAGTAGCGAGCTTTACTTAATTAATTTAATATCTTTTAAATTAATGGGAGCGGGTACTAATTCTTAATAGTAATAGCGTTAAGAGCTTGGTAGTCTATACAAAAGCGTAAACTATTACTAGGTTTCTTAATAAAGATTATAGGTGTAGCTATGGGCGAAGAGCTTACCCTAATAAATCCTTTACTAAGGTATTCGTCTAAGTACTTCTATAGCACTTAGAGTTTATTTTAGGACATTCTATATAGTGGTCTAAATCCTAGCTATTTTCCTTCTTTAAGTATAATCTTATGGTTATATAGTTGGTGCTCTACTAACTTATTAGCTTCCTTTTATAAGAATACCTCTAGGTGCTTATAGTAGCATACTAGTACTTTTATAGTAGGGTTAGTATGCTTTTTTAGTGCTAGGGCCTTTTTAATATCGGCTATTGTAACGGCGAAGATTATATATTTAGGTTTTTTAGCAAGTTGTGCTAATGGGGTAGCTCTAATTATATAGATATCTAAGGTATTAAGCGAGCTTAGATTGTCCTTAGTTTTTTATTTAGGTTTAGGTTCTTTAAGTATCCTTTTTATAGTAGAATACTAGTTCTTTTAGTATTTTTGTATATTAAGCTTAAGCTTCTACTTGGTTTAGGGTGTAGTAGTTAGAGTTAGTTTATATAGTCGTGTATTATTTTTAGGTTCTTGGTGGACGTTAGTAGAAATCTTATATTGGTGGAATTTAGTGGAATTCTTAGGTAGGTAAAATTGGGTGGACTTTTTAGGTATAGGGTGGACGTTAGTGGAAATTTTAGACTGGTAGATTCTGGTAGATTTTTTAGATTTTAGTTTAGAGTTTAAGCAGCGGGTTATAAGGCACTTTTACTTATAATAGGGGGCGGTAAATAGAAGCTTAAGGTTGTCTTAATTAATGGTTACCTTATATAGCTTTATCTAGGGTTGTTTAAGGATTACTAGGTAACCTAGGGTAGTTATAAAGAGCTTAATTAATTCTTTATGGTTTAGGTATTGGAGTTTTAGGGCTGCTATATAAGTAATACGGCCTAAGACAATGCGTTTGCCATTAAATCTAAATACGTTAATATACTGGTTAAGGGGTGTTAGGGTAAACCTATTGTCTTATATAAAGATCTTATTAATAAATCCTATGCCGCTAGTACCTGTGTTAATTAGGACTTAAGTATTAGCCTATTAACCTTTCTGCTAAAGATGGTAGTTAATGGTTATACTATAATTCTAAGAGTTAGGGTTTGTAACATCTAATGCATTTAATAAGATCTTATAATATAGCTATCCCAGAAAGCAACTTAACTTTAGAATATACCTTTTAGTAGTAAGTGGGAAGGGGTTCCTATAGAATGTTGGTTATAACTTTGTCCTTATAAATAGTGCTTACTAGATATAGGGCTAGTGTTACGGACGCTTTAAGTACGATGTTATGACTACTTGGAGAGGAGTCAGAAGAAGCTAGTTGGTTAATAAGGGCACGGTCTAGGATAGATCCGGTAGAACTATGTAACGAGAAATAGTAACCAAGATCACGTGATATGATCTATGTAATCTGTGTAATCTGTAAGATCTGTAACGGAGCGAGTAGAGTAGACAGAGCAGGCGGAGCAAGGACTTTCTTAGGTATATAGTTATGTATTTAAGGACCTATAGTCCCTACCTAGATAGTTCCTTTCTTTATAGTAAATCTTAGAATATAATTAGAGTTAATCTATTAGGCAACCACTCTACCAGTTATTATTTGTTACTGTTATATTATTAACTTCCTATTTACCTACACACCGAGCCTATTAATAAGTCCACCGTGGTGCTTCCTACAAGGCTTTGTTATATATTTACTACTAGGTTATAGTATTAACAAAGTCGAATAATATGCCACTAAAAGCACCAGTTATAACGCTATCTACGGCAGCTACGACCTTAGGGTTAGGAGGAGACACTAGTATAAGAGATATTAATTTGCAGCTAGTTATAATAGGTTAGTTACAGGAAATAGTTAATCGATTAACAGATAATAATTAAATACTTAAAGATCGAATTAATGGAATTAGAGTAGCTAAGGTTAAGTTACCCTTAATTAAACAATTCTTAGGAGAGAAGTTAAAACTTAAGGGGTTCCTTATGTAGATGCACTTTAAGGTTATATAAGAAGGGGTAAAGTTGGCAATACCTATGGACCAAGTAGCATATATAGGACTGTTCTTAACCGGAAGAGCACTTAAGTGGTTTAACTCTTACCTTACTAAGATCTAAGTTAATGGAATAATAACGGCTAATTAAGAAGTACGGTTTATGTTTACTAGCTAAAATAGGTTTGCGGAAAGACTTATATAGATATTTAGAGACCTAGAAGTAACAACTATAGTAAAAAGAAAACTTTAGAACCTAGTATAACGCACTTTAGTAATAGAGTATATAACCTAGTTTTAGACACTCGTAATATAAGTTAAGTGGAATAATAAGGCGCTTATAGCACAGTATAAATAGGGACTTAAGGCTAAAGTCTAGAACATAATTATTCTAATGGAAGATATGGAAACCCTATAAGACTTAATAGATTAGTTAATAAAGATTAATAATAGGATCTATTAGCGGGAACAAGCCAAAAAAGGGTAAGATAGAGTTCTATAGTTATATAAGGCGTAGAGTACGCATTAATAGATATAAAGTTAAAAACTATAGAATGGTGGGCCAGAGCTAATAAACTTAAGCAGCACTAAAGAATCTAAAAGATAGTATAAGAAACTATAGAAACCTAGAGGTTAAGGATTAAGTAATTATAGGACTAAGGAGCAGAGTCTAAACTAGGGATCTTATTAATAGAAGACATTTAGGCGGACTCTATAATAAGAAAAATGGTTCAAAAAGGAGCTTATATAAATTGCGGAAAACACAGTTATTTTACTAGAGACTATAGAGGTGGTTAGAGTAACTACGCGGTAAAGGGCACTAGGTTATTAGAGTACAATAATACGGATATAGGGATATTGCGTAGGACTAAGGAGTGTTTAATTAAACACTTTGCGTTTTATTACAATAACGCATACTAAATTTATAAGGACGCTAAGTATGGCGTAAGCTATTAGCTATAGGAGCTAGAGTTAGAAGGACTTAAGGGAACTATAGAGTTAGATAAAGAACAAGATTGACTCTATAAGCTAGATTAAGATATTACAGTAATATATAGATAAAGATTAGCAACAATAACAATGGAGTTGAAGTACTTATTAATTAGTAGTAATAAGGAAAAAAAAGAGGCTAACTGGGGGCACTTAAACCTTAATAATGTAATAGAAGCAGAGACTGAGACCACTACAGAACGCGGTTTAGTAATGGGTATTATAATACTATTAGATACGGCATCTATCGCTTTATAAGACAAAAGGAGCAACGTTTAAGGAAGACTAAGTAAGTAGATAACTGCTAGTGCTAGTTTACCACTTAATAAAGGTAAAAGGCCACAGGCTTAAGATTCTTAAGAGGAGATATGAGATGCTTAAGACTCTTAAGACGAGATAAAATATACCTAAGAATCTATAACGGATAATAACTAATGGGAGAGGGTAGTAGCTTAGTTTAAAGATAAATAAATAAGCTTAGGATGAAGTTTCCTAGGGAACCAAGACTTTAAAGAACAAATGAGGTTTACAACAGTTCTAGGTAAACATAGTGTTTAGCCTAAAGGTTAAAAGGTTAACATAGCGATTAAGAAGTAAGACGACTTTAAGGATCCTTTTAGACAAAGAAAATAAAAAAAAAGTATAGACAAGTTTAGGCAATAAATCGTTATATAGTAAGAATAAAAGCTAGACTAGAGATTAGCTATGCCAGGACGTATAAGGAATAGAGCACTAGTATAGATAGTTATAAATAGGTTAAGGGTAGGAACGCTAAGAGCTAAGTAGTTAGATAAACTGGAATAAGAAGAGGATCTAGGAATTCTAACTAGGTTCGTAAAACGACATACTAAAGGTTGCAACGATGCAGTAATAAAGAGATACTTCCTTATAGATAGGTTATATATACTTACTAAGCTATACCAAAAGTGGTATAAGTAAAGAGGAAACGACAAATGGGAAGATTTCTGTATGTGGCTAGATAAAAAAGTTATACTAGATTAAGCAACGTCTAAGAAGTAGATGAGCTACATAAAAGGGGTATTAGTTATAACATTAAAGAATCTAGAAAAATAGGCTGTAGACTAGAGAGAAACAATGTAGATATTAGTACTAGTAAATAACGCGGTAGTATTTAGATTAATATAGGAGAGATTTAAACTTAAGGATAAGGATAAGCTAAGAGTTAACCTAAAGCACTTAGCGTATTATATATTGGTATAGATCGTATGTGTGGATAATATATGCAATATATATAGGACACCTAAGGATAAATATCGCAAGTATCTAATAAGGATGTATTGGATAATAGAGGAAAAGCGGTATAGAGACGCTAAGTATATGCATAGTTGGTACCTAGTAGAAGTTTAAGAGTTAGGTAACTTAATACTTTAACTAGAAAGGTTCCTTATAGAAGAATGCCTAGATAGATAATAGTGGTAAAGGTGCCTAGAGAATACTTATCTATGGCATATTAAAGAAAAGAAAAGAACTAAGTATTGGCTATAGAGGGACCAAGTATAGTTAAAATTAAATAGTTAATAGTTGGGAAAAGCGGAGGCCTATAGAACTAGGGGGAGCCAGTAGTAGAGCCTTAGACCCTTAAAGGAGTTATAGGACAATACTTAAACCTAAGAGTTAGTTGGCAAAATTAGAAGTTTAAAGCGTTAGTAGATAGTGGAGCAATAAGAAACCATATATTACTAGCAGTAGTGGAAAGGATGGGGTTGCTATATAGATAGAAGGAATACCTATACCCGTTAATAACAATTTTAGGAGATCTAATAGCCTATAGAGGAGGTATTATTAATCTTAAAGCAGGACTAATTTAGTTAACCATTAAAGGGAAACTAGTTGAGATATCTTTTAATATCCTACTATTAGGGAAGGATAAGGTAATATTAGGAATGCCTTAGTTATAGGAGTACAATCTAAGAATTAATTGGGTTATAGGATAGGTCGATATTAAGGATATATAATGGCGTAGGATGCGACAGCAAACCAAGATGGTATGGTATTAGGTTAGAGCAATATACGAGGAGACTAAGTAAGGCTTAAGTTATGTACTAAAAAGATACTATAAGTATAGCAAAAAGTTATGGTCACTAGAAAGTAAAAAGCTGTTAGAATATGCAGTATGGGACTATAAGATAGAGTTAGAACTAGGAATAAGTCTAAAATTCTTTCCAATTTACAAGCTTACTAAAACCAAGTTAATAGCGCTTAAAGAGTTTATCTAGGAGAACTTATAAAAGGGATATATTAGACCGTTGCAGTTATTAGTAGGGTATCCAGTGTTGTTTATCCTAAAGAAAAACGGAAAACTTAGGATGTGTATTAACTACAGATAGTTAAATAGCATTACCAGAAAGGATAGATATCCTTTACCCTTAATTAGCGAAATCTAAGATAGGATAGGCAACGCGAAAATCTTTATAAAGATAGATTAGAATTAAGGAAGGAGATAAATAGAAGGCAGCCTCTAGGTTAAAGAAAGGACTATATAAACCGTCAGTTATATAGTTCGGGCTTATAAATATACTAGTAACGTTTTAAAAGATAATTAATAGTGTATTAGGAGAATACCTTAATAATCTTATTATAGTATATCTTAATGATATTATTATCTACTCTATAAGCGAGGAAGAGTATAAAGAACACATTAAGTAGGTCTTAAAGAGACTATAGGAAGAAAAGATGCCAGTAGCAATTAAGAAATGCGAGTTCTTTACTAGAAAGACCGATTTTATTAAATTTGTTATTAAACTAGGTAAGATTAGTATGGACCTAAAGAAAGTAAAAGCTATAGTGAGTTAGTAGGAGCTAGAGAACGTTACGCAGTTAAGATTATTCCTAGGGTTTTGTAACTACTATAGGAGGTTTATAATATAGTAGTTAAAGAATATTAAGCTGTTTACAAGACTTATAAAGAAAGAGAAACTGTGGATATGGGGTAATAAGCAAAAGAAGTTGTTTAGAGAACTTAAGGAGTTATTCACCTAAGATCTATCTACTAATTAAGGTTAGATATGGTTATGGAAACCAATATATTAGACTTCGTATTAGGAGCATACCTACTATAAAAGTATCCAGACGGATAGCATCCAGTAGCGTATTATAGTTAAAAAATAATACCACTAGAACTAAACTATAATATCTATAACAAGGAGTTGTGTCACGAAGTTCGTATAGAACTGTTCATTAATGAAATAGGTTGATTGATTAATGATCTTGATCTTGATCGTTTTGAGTGACGTGTCTTAAGGCCCTAGGGCTTTGAGCTAAGAAGAGATTTTATAGTGCACGTGACCCACGCCTTTAGAGAATATAGATTATCTGACACACCCCCTTAGCTTTAAGCTCTTTGAGGTCAAAGCTAACCACCTTCTCGTATCCGTTAATGAGTTAATTAAACTATAATCTTATCTGAATCCTTCTGTCTTGTTCTAATCTTGTCCCTTAGGTCCTTTAGTTACTTCTCCGCAACTAGCCATTCCTTAATATCTACCATTCTAATTATATTAACGAAGCTTTAAAACCTCTGCTTAGGTAGGGCCTTTATAAGTCTATTAGCAATCATCTCCTTTGTTGCTATCTATTAAAATAGTACTTGTCTCCTTACATATTCCTAATATAGCCAGTATTAATAGATGTTAACATATTGGAGCTTTATAATTAGCTTTACCGTATCTTCTATAATTAATTAGAGTATTTAAGTGTTATTGCATTTAATAATTAAGGGCTCATTTAGCCTTAGCGTTATTGCTTTAAACAGCCTATTAATAAAGATAGCTTCCTCTACTATCTATAATAGGGCTAATAACTTAGCTTCTGTGCTTAACGTTATAACCGTACCCTACTTATTTGCTCTCCAGGTAATTGGTCCCCTAAATAGCTTTATAATATATCCTTATAAGTTCTTTCTATTAACGGAGTTATCTATAAATAATGTATTGCTGGCACAGATAAATAATTGCGCTTTATTTCTACTATCTCTATCGTCTTGTCCTTTGTCGCGTATTCCTTTATCTCTCCCTCTACTGTTTATTCCTTCCTTATCTCCTCTATAGCAGATTGCTCTGCTCCTCGTGCCATATAGGTACTAGATAACTCTGTCTACCGCTTAATAGTGCTCTTAGCCTAGGTTTTAATTAAACCTTACTAGCCGTAATACTATAAAAGCAATATCTAGACGCGTTATGGTGGCTATATAGAGTACTAAACCTATTTTTCTCTAATATAGCATTATAGAAGCTAGTAGGGATATAGAATAGACTAATAGGTCTGTATTAGGAGACGGACGCGTTAGACGGATCGATTAGTAAGCGGTAGGGAGAAGTTTTAATTCTGCCATAGGAGTATCTAGAAGACGCCCTTTAAGATCTATCTTATACTAATTAGCTATCTTCTTAATATAGGCTTCCTAGGATAGCTATAGGAGCCTCTAGCTACAATTATATAGCATATAGATTTCTAGGAACTATTTTAGCTTCCTAAGGATACTTATCTGGTATTCCTTGCTTAGCTCCTTAATTGCTTCTTAAGCTTTCTTCTTGTCTGTCTTTTAGTAGTAGAAGATAATATCGTTAATATAGAAGAAGATAACTATTCTACCTTTTAGCATAATATATGGCTCTTAGGGTACCTCTTTAAAACCCAATTCTATTAGTAAGCTTGTGAGATTCTTCTGCCATAATAGTGGTAATCGTTATAGTCTGTAAAGGGCTTTTCTTAAGCGTAGTACTTTATCTTTCTTTCCGTTATTATATCCTGGCGGTAGCTTTATATAGACGACTTTGTCAAGATTGTAATAGACAAACGCATTAACTATATCTATCTGTATCGTCTCTAGGTCGAATTTTGCGGTGATCGCTATAAGGGTTTAGAAGGTTATACTGGCTAATATAGTAGCTCTTATAGGTAGGTCTCCTAGGGCCTATTAATTTTTATATACTACTAAGTATGCCTTATATTTCTAAAGAAATCCGTACTTATCTATCTTATAGATAAATACCTATATTAAGCTAAGGATCTGCTGTCCCTTTATGTACTTCTTATCTATTTCTTAAAATGACTTCATTTAATAATGGGATTAGAGGTAGGCTTATTAAGCTTCTTGGAACTAATCTTAAAGAGGATGCGTATTAAGGTTGTGGATTAACTAAGGTAGCGGAGGTAAGTTCTCCCTATATAATCTAATATCATATATTCTACCTAATTTGAGCTTACTATTATTAAGTCGACTATTAAGGTTAAACTTCCTTCCTGCTAAGAAGGCGCCTTAATAGGCTAAGGTGATCCTTTTAGTAACAAAGTCTTTAAACCTATTATCGCCAGCTTTCTTAAACGAGTCTTTAACCGAGTTATTAAATACCCCCTAAGTGTAAAACCTATCTCCTACTTGGTCGACAGCATCCTAATTAGTATCTAACTTTATAGGATACTCAACGTAAAAGGCATATGGAGATTCTTCGTCTTCTTTTATTAGAGGTGGCGTATAATATACATCTTTAAGAGCTCTTACAAGCTCAAGATCTGCTAACTTATTAAAGGCTTAAACTGGCTTATTAACGTCGTCGTCTTCCTCTTAAATTAACGCTTTAAATACTTTGTTATCGTCTTCTAGAAGAACCTCGTTCTTAGTTAGGGTATTAGGGAGTTAAATCTTTTTAATCAGCGTGTCTAATTTAGCGTGTAGGTCCTTTAAGATGTCCGTTCGCTTGCCGTTAAAGAACATCTTTTCATTAAAGATTATATCCCTAGTAGAGATAATAATACCCTTGTATGGGATCTAGATCCTATAGATATTGGTAGAGTTATAGCCGATAAGGTAGCCGATATAGGCTCGCGGATCTAGCTTGCTTAGCCTTTTCTTCTTTAGCTGGGCGTCCGTCGTCATCGCGTACGCCCTACAGCCGTAAGCTTTTAGGTGCGCCAGTTGTGGCTTTCTTAATCTCCCATTCGCTAGGTAGGTATGGAACCTCTTATATGGCGATTTCCATCCATTGCTTTCCCGTGGCGTTTAATCTCGAAAGTAGACTATATAGTTAACTATCTCATTCTATAGATTATGTGGTAGATTGGCAGCAATTCTTATTGCACGTCCTTTCTTAATAATTACACCCCCTAAGCGTTCGGCGGTACCATTCTAAGCTTAGGTGTATAGCGCTAACGGCTTAAATATAATTCCTTGTGTCTATAGCTATTTAAGGGTTCTCCTTTTCCCTAGCTCGTTGTCTAATCTAATAATGTTAACTTTAAGGTTATACCTTAGACAAATCCATTGGATAAAATCTTTAAGCACTTATAGTGTCTCCTTCTCCTTGCTATGCGTTATTATAAAATACGGGAAGGATCTTCCTAAGAAGGTGTTGTGGATAAGCATAACTTATACAAATCCGGCATACGCTTTCTTAAGGTCAGTCCAGTCAATATAGAGGTTAAGATAGGGTTTATCGATTTTCTGTTCTAAGAACCTTCTTAAGACCTAACGCTTGATTTTAGTGAGACTGCAGTGTTAACATTCCGTTGTCTTAGGGCCTTAAAGCTTAACTCCTAGGGCGTTAATACCTAAATAATGAAGGCTTATAGGTCCTGGATGACCTAGACGCAGATGCCATAGTCAGTGTGGTTTTCCATAGTCTTATTATCCATCTTATCGATCTATTATCGATATGGATCTTATCAATATGGATTACAAATATTGTCCATACTCCCCCACCACTAGAAAAATTCTCTTAGCTTTTACCTTCCCTTTACCCTATCGTACAAATATAGATTCTGAAGCAGAATCATCTCTTCTTGCGCCTTTAACTACCGTTAATTCGGCCTTGACTCGCCCAACGAGGACCCGCATAGCCGTTGCAACATAGGCCTATGCTTGTACGGCGCTTGGTATGGAGCCAAAATATTTAGGTCGAAATTATATTCTCTACTGCATTTACTGTCCATAAGAATCACTATATAGTAGTGCAGTCACTAGTAATTTCTGAAGGCATCTTAATTTAAAACATCTACTTTAGGTTAAAAAAGATACTAGCCTAATATAATTAGAGATACTTAAAAAACTTCAGCAACTATATATTAAAGCAGAGTCTTTAGGTTAAACGACAGAAATAAATACCTAAGTCTTTTAAAAACGGCTAGATTAGGATATAATTAATAAGGCTTTAATCTTATTAATTATTATATAAAACATTCCATTCCGTATTGTTAAATGGCCTAAATTTTATACTTTTTACTAGGTTCTTAATCCGGAATTGTCCGACTTTCTTACAATAGTATACTCTTAAATTATAAAAAAGATTAAACTATCCTAGCAAGCTTATAAAGATATTATATAAAAGAAACTTTAGTCAGCAATATTAAGTATTTATCTATCGCTTAATATCTAGATCTCTCTAAACAGGCTCCTTCTTCTAGGGATCTGCGCCCATTTTATTAATTAAGGTTAAGAGAAGTAATTAAAGGCCCTCTTTACCCTTTATATAGTAGCAAATTATAGCAGAGACGAGCAATTCGCTACTCTTCTCTTAGTCCTTAAGGACTATAGTATTGTACAAAAGCTTAGGTCTATTGTTTGTAATAATGCTAGTTCAAATAATACCCTTTATCGCAAAGTAGAAGCCTATCTCTTGGAAGAGGAGGAGATTAAATGGGATTTTATGTATTAGCGGATCTGCTGTACTGGTTATATTATTAACTTAGCTATATAAGCCTTTCTATTTTGCAGTTAAATTAAAATGGAATAACTTGAGTTGTATGATAAATAGGAAGGGAAAGGGGAGGTAGGAGATAAAGAGGAGAAATGGGTAACCTTTTGGGTTATGGGACCACTTAGCAAGCTTTATAATATCGTTATATATATTTGTAGTTCTGTTAGTTGTATAAAGGAGTTTAAGAATCTTATAGGGAGAATGATTCTACTTAATAACCGTATAAGATGGAACAGCTAGTTTTAAATGCTAGCTATAGCTGATTAAAAGGTAGGAGCTATTAATACCTATACTAAGAACTATTTTGCTACGCTTTAGGTAGACTATCTCTCTCTAGAGGACTGGGAACGGCTTTGTATAACTAAGGAATTCCTTTAACCGTTCTACTAAGCAACTCTAGAGACTTAAGGAGATTACGTAACAATCGATAGTGTACTTTTTACTATAGATATTCTTGTCTAGTACTTTAAAGCCGCACTTATAAGTAAACTTTTTACTAGATTGGATAATAGTAATACTGTATAGTAGTCTAAATATACTTCTAATAAAGAGTTTAGCTCTTGAATTAAAAAGGGGTGGGAAACCGTTAATAAGTACTATAGTAAAATAGACGATTTACCCTTTTACGCCGCAGCCCTTATTCTTTATCTAAACCGTTATATAAAGTATATTGAGGCTAACTGGAAGCTAAAATAGGTAAAGCCTATATTAAAAAGGGTTAAAGGACTTTGGGAGTCCTACTAGGAAAAGGCTCCTTCTCCTTTAATTTCTTTATTATATAAAAAGAAATAACCTTAAGAGCAGGAGCTTAATATATTTAATTAGATTGCTTAAAAGTTAGGGAAGTATACTTAACCGCAAAGTTAGGATGAGTTCCAAGACTATTGTAATAGGGAACCGTATAATATTGGTAAGATGTCGGCCCTTAAATAGTGGTGTTAAGATTAACAAAGAAAACGTTGGCTAAGGTTATCGTATATGGCAATTAATATTCTCTTAATTCTAGCTATAAGTAATAAACTAGAGCGAGTCTTTTTAGGGGCACGTTATACGGTATTATGGGAAAGGGTGTAGATGGGAGCTAAAAACCTTAAAAGAGTAGAGTGTTTAAAGCATTAGAAATGAAGTAGTATTTTAGATAAAAAACTTAAGATAATAACTTAAATAGACTGTCCAATATCCGCAATATCCGCAATATCTGCAATATCCGCAATATCCGTAATATCCGCAATATCTACAATATCTATAATATCTATAATATCTACCAAATTCTGCCAGAACCATAATCTACTCCGTGTATAGCGCGACTCCTATTAACCTAGCAATAAGTTGATAATATATGCCCCTTTTATTATAAGGTCTGTGCGGAAATTAAACGGATAAATATATATATCACAATTCTAAGGAGTATGGACTAGCGTATAGATATAAAGGGGTATGGATAAGTCTATATCGATAATAGATTGCAGCCTAATCCATATATGGAAAACCATATTAGCTATAGTCGTGCATTACCTTTTAAATCTAGACGAACGTCTCTTAACGATGCTCTATGCTTCCATTGGTGGCGTAGCAGTCGGCTTGTATTAAACGCTAATAGACTTCCTGGTTGGATGTATTTAATAGTCTATTATCCGTAACGTTCTTCTATTTGATATAGGATTGTATTATCCTTCCAAACTAAAAGATTGTTGTCTCCTTTGTTGCCCTAGTAGTACCCTTGTTTTTAAAGTAGACGGAACGGCACTAGGTTTATATTAAAGTCCGTATAAAAGGCAACGTCCTTAAGACATAGGATTCCCTTGCTCTTATCTAGTTTTGTGACTTAGATAGTAATATTGCCGTAGCCTAGTATAGGCACTTCTAAGCTGCCGGTGATAATATATTTATATTTTAGAGCTTTCCTAAAATTATAAAAATAAGAGAGGTTATTAAAGATATAGAGAGTGGTTCCTAAGTTAAGAATAGTTAATAGCTTTAGTAGATGGAGTTAACCGGTATAATACAATTCTAGGAATATTGCATTAGCTTCTCCTTTAATCTTCTTAACTGTCTTCTAACTCTTGTTCTGTCGTTGTTAAGCTTCGTTAATATTTAATTCCTTAAGCTTAAGTCGTTCCACTTAGGTAGCTAGACCCTTATCATGCTCTACCTTTTTATATACCTTTTTCATTTGTGTACCCTTAGCATTAAATCCTTTAGGCCTTTTATACTTAAATAAATACCAACAATTAGGAAGGGTATGTCCCCTTATATTGCATACCAGGTATTTTAGGTTCTTTAACTTCTTGGAAGACGTCTCTTTAGTCAAATTTGTCCCTACCCTTTTTCGACTGCAAGATAAGCTATTCCCTTTTCCCTTTTAGACTTTAGCAGTAATAGAGATATCCTCTTCGGACTCTCCTGCGAAGTCTATATTAAATGCACTCCCTCTAGTAGTTGAGGATGGTATAACTTTTAAGAGGTTTGCGAATGCTTCCCGTAGCTCTATTACTACTTTACGGTATTTTAATAAGTGAGCCTTTTCGGTATTATTTGCCTGTTTAGTATACATAATAAAATAAGTTTCGCTTATAGGTTGTATTACATTCGCAAGGTCCATTAGCCAGATCCCATTGATTATCTGCGGAAGACCATACTTCTCTACCATCTTTATTGCATGCTCCCATCGGTTATGCCACTAGGTAATTTTTGCCTGCTTAAGTCCCTTAAGTGATTCTGTGTACTGTAATTGTACCTTCTTTATTATAAAGTTCTTTAAGGGCTTAGTGTCTTCTTTTAAACGAATCAGCCATTCTTTAACTGTAAGGGAAGGGTTAAGCAGTAGCTTCTTCTGAATTAATACTGTGGACGTGATCTGGGTGCATATCTGTTGTAGATGCTCTTCCTGTTTTAGGAAGTACTTCATGTCTTAGTCATAGTATCGTCTGCTGTTCTCGTACGCTCTCTGTTAATTCGTCGAGAGCTGTGCATATAAGGTTGCATTCTCGTTGAAATCTGTGACCTTTGGATAAGGTGGTTTTTCAAGTAGACCCTCTTAAGGTGCTTCTGTGGCTGGGTCAACGTGGGCCCAAATTTGCTGATCCACAAGGGCTTGGAGTTGCCATAGCCATTATTCCCAGTCTTCTGGCTTATTGAGGATGATCGTCGTCAACGAACTCGTCAGTGGAGTCATTCGACTGATAGGCAAGTGAGGAATTGAGATGGCATTTTGTCGTTAGGATCGTCCTTGTCGTCAGGATCGTCCTTGTCGTCAGGATCGTCCTTGTCATCAGGATCGTCCTGTAACGATTGAGGTAGGATTTCTCGTGGAATCTCGTGGAATCTCGTGGAATCTTGTGTCAGAATCGTCCTGTGATGATTGAGGTAGGATTTCTTCAAATAATTGAGTAATAGTTGAATAGCTTCTTGAGTCGGCGGACCGGGCTCATAACTGTCACGAAGTTCGTATAGAACTGTTCATTGATGAAATGGGTTGATTGATTGATGATCTTGATCTTGATCGTTTTGAGTGACGTGTCTTGAGGCCCTAGGGCTTTGAGCTACGAAGAGATTTCACAGTGCACGTGACCCACGCCTTTAGAGAATACAGATTATCTGACAAGTTGTTAGGTATAGTGGCAGTACTTAAAGAGTAGAGAGCGTTCTTGTAAGGCATAGAAAAACCATTTATAGTTAAAACGGACCATAAGAACCTGACGGGGTTCCTAATAATATAGAAAACAAGTTAGATAGGCGGAAATGCTTGCAGAATATTACTTTGAAATTTAGTATACCAAGGGTACTAAAAACGCAAGAGTAGATGTACTTAGCAGAAGGGCAGAGTTGCAAAGTGATAAAAAGCTGTTAGGCGCTATGCTAAGAAAAGACAAAGATGGGCTAATTAGGTACAATTATCTAAAGATAGCAGCCACAATAGAAGAGTTAGAGCGAGTTTATAAAACACTAGAGAGTGTATAGTTATAAAGAATCTAAGAAGTATAAAGTAAGGATCTAGACTTAGAGTAGTACGAGCACTAAGAGGCTATGTATGTACCAAAAGCAATTATAAAGGAGTTTGTTAAAGAATTCCATAAGAGAATAATATAAGGACACAACGGAGCTATAGACTTAGTGTTAAGACTTTAAAAGGAGTAAATTATTTAAGAAATCTAGGGATTAGCAAGATAGGTTACTAAGGAATATCTAGATTGCTAAAAAAATAAATTAATAAGGTATAAGCCGTATAGGGGGCTATAACCTATTAAAACACCAGAGAGACCGTGGGAAGTTATATTATAGGACTTTATTATAAAGCTACTAAAGTTAAAGGACCCTATTACTAGATAGGAGCATAATGCAATCCTTGTAATAGTAGATAAGTTAACTAAATAGGGCTACTTTATAGCGTATACGGAAGAAATCTTAATGGAGGACGTAGCTAGAATTTATATTAAAGAAGTGTTTGCAAGGCATGGAGTACTAATAAAGATAGTATTAGATAGAGATCCAAAATTTATAGCAGCGTTCTGGGAGGTATTCTTAGCCAAATAAGGGGTTTAAGCAGTAACGTTAATAGCTTATTATCCACAAATAGATGGTTAAATGGAGAGACTAAACCAAATATTAGAACAGTATTTTAGGCATTATATTAATCACGTATAAAATAATTAGGTATTGTTGTTACTAGTTATACATTTTATATATAACACAACACTATAGGAAGGAATAGGCATGTTACCTTTTAAGGTAAACTATGGGTACAAGCTAAGAACATTATTGTTACCATAATAAGTAAAGAAAATAAGTAGCACAGCTAAGCAGAGAATGGAAAACTTGATAAATCTTTATATATACCTTAAAGAGACAGCTAAACTAGTATAAAAAAGAATAAAAAGGTACTACAACGCTAAGAGATCTAAGGGACTAGATCTTAAGGAAGGGGATAAAGTATAGCTATTATATAAAAATTTTAAGAGTTGACGACTAAGTAAGAAGTTAGACTATATTAGACTAGGACCATTTGCAGTTAAAGTAAAAATCTTAGAAGTTATATATAGACTTAGCTTATTAGTAAAAATGAAGATCTACCCTATACAGTATATTATAATGCTAGAGCTAGCATATAGGAATGTTAAGCCACCAGTTTATAAGGCAGACACGTATAGAGATTAAAAAGAGGATAAATAGGAAGTTTTAAAGATCGTTAGTTATAAGGACATTAATAATAAAATATAGTATAAGGTTAAGTGGATAGGCTATAATAAGACTACCTAGGAACCACTAGATAACTTAAAAAATGCTATAAGAAAGGTATAGGAGTATTAGAGGAAAATGGGTTAGGCAGTATTAATAAAGAAGGATTACTAAAGAATAAGTTACCTAAGGGGAACTTAAGAGGAGCACCTGCTAATGTATTTAGAGTTATTTCCTTTTCTATTAGAGGAGAATCTATTCTTTTATTACCAAGTTCCTAAAGGCCTTATTTTATAAGTTTCCACTCCTTAGAATAAACCTTCTTACGTACATTCTTAAGACGGATTAACTAAGTAGACGCAGCTAGATAAGAGTTAAGAGCCTATTATTAAGCAGCAGCAGCCTCTTATTTAGTATTATAAAAATAATAAAGTTTAGACAACGCTATTAAAAGTTTATTAGTAGTAACTCTTTAATTAATATCTAATACGGATCCTACTGGCCTACGCAGACTACTCTGCACAGGGGGGAAAACTTATATATTTATAGGAAGAAAACCCCTGCAGTTAGGGGAGAAAAACCCCTATAGGCAGCCTTAGTAGGATAAAAACCCCCAATTTGCCATATTTGCACGTAGCTGCGGCCCTATAAGCCTACAGCACGTCCTCCTCTTTAGATGTTTTAAACTCCTTAGGAACTACTACTTCCTTCTCTAGCTTATCTAAAGCTAGGGTTTACTACGTCCTAGCTAGGCCTTGCCAATCAATTGCCGTGTATTTATTGCTTCTCCTATATCTTAACCATCCCCTATATACTATCTCTTATTAACTATTACTATATACGCCTTACCTCCCCCCCCTCTAAAGCTATTAAAGGCGTAAGGGGAATTTATTTATTCTAACTTCTGTAATACCAAGCAGCAGGATATATTATATTAGGTATCTTTTATATCTAGGCCCCAGCTAGGCCCTTTTAAAGGGTTACTACTCCGTTAAAAGAAGATAAGGAAAACTGTAGGTCGCAATCTAGGCTGCTAGCAGTATTACGGTAGTAAAATGGTAAGTAACCGCATGCTCTATGGGCAATCGCCCTAAGGGTTTAGGAGGGGCCGTATATTTGCTTGTTTGTTCGTTTATTTACGCGTTTACTTATCCATTAATATAAGGTTGTTAATGCTTTTAATTAGGGGTTAAGGGATGTTACCAAGTACTATCTATCCATGTTGGATTATATAGGTGCCCTAGATAGGAGAATAGTGTAGTAGTTGTTATATTATAGAGGGCCAACAGTGGTGGTTTTTAAGATTTTACTATCCAAAAAATTTTCACTACTGCCCTTAACGCCTATAACCACCACTAGGTCCTATCCGCACGCTATATAACGTCTCTACGTTGGCTCTAGATCTGAACTTTAAAGACCCAGGTTCGTAGCCGTCACCACGTATAGGTGCAGAGTCCGGTTTCAACGGCCAAGAGTTTATTATTAAGCTTTATAGCAGTAGATTAAACCTAGGACCCTAGCAGCAATTAATAAGGGTACTTAAAGGCTATTAAGAGTAATAGGATATGTATACTTAGCGTTAGAAACTAAGCAAATGTTATAGGACGATTAAATATTTGCTTTAGTGCACTCTAAGTAAAAAGAGGGTTACTAAGATAAGGGACTTGCTAGCGTAACGCAAACTAACCCCTCTTTTACATAACAAGAATATAGAGACGGCATTACTTCACTAAGAGATAGTATTGTAGCAATAATACGAGACTGGCAAATGGTAGAGGAAGAAGAAGGAGCTTTAGGCATAATAAGTAACAATATTAACCAAATTAATTAAACGGATATCACACCTCTAGTAAACGACTTAGAGATATTAGGAATCTTTAAGAACAAAGATAAAGAGGAGGGAGATAGTATTACGGACACTTTAAGTATAATATTACGACTACTTAGAGAGGAGTTAAAAAAAGCTAGTTGGTTAATAAGGGCATGGTCTATGTAAGGGCGCGAAGAGACTTCGGGGAAGATTTAAAGGAATAGTATAAATTCTATCTAAATCTAAGGGTATATAGCTCTTGTTAGGAACAAGACGTTATATAAAGAAGAGAAAGGAATAACAAGGGAATCCTATAATTAAATAGTCAGGGGTTTTAGTGGTTGATGCGTGCGCACATACGCACGCGGTCTTTGACGGACTTTGGTAGAATTTGATTAATCTAGTAGAACTTGGCAGAAGTCAATTAAGCTGGCAGAATTCAGCAGAATTTGGTTAAAGCGTCGGAATTTGTATATCAAGTGTTTTACCAAGATGTTCCTACTGTAACTAGGCTAGTCCCGTTATAGTACCCCCCCCCTTTAGCCGAAGGTTTAAAATAATTTAATTTAGTTAAAACTTATTGTTTGTCGTGTTTATATAGTTGCGTTAGTAGTGGTGTAGAGTTTTACCAGTTCTATCGTTAAGTGGACTAATTAGGATTTTCCATCCCTAGGATGGAAAATCGCTATTGGCTTGGTTAAGGCGGTAAGTAAAACTAACATCTTTGTAGTAGGTCTTGGCAAGACAAATCTAACTAATTAAACAACTTTAACCGGCGGTTAAAGTTCCTTAACATCTTGCGTATCACATAATCATGTCACAAACGTCGTAATGTTTTTCAAGTTCTTTTTAAGTTTAAGCTTCCTGCTATTATATTTCGTATATTCGTATTAGGTGGCAGTCATTTGCCTTTATATCGCGTCCATCTAGCCAAAGCAGGCCGCGAAGGATAGTCTTTGTGGAATTCTTTTACCAGGGAAGGCGTATTAGTCTTAACTTGCTTATAGAGCTCCCAGGTTCATATTTTATATCCTTCCCACTTAATAAGAAGTTTAAATTATTTAGATTATATTTTCCATTATATATTATTAATTAAGTTAATAAAGTAAGAACTGTTATCGTTGTTAACAATTATAGGAGATAGCAGTGGCACTTTACATATTATAGGTTTACCCTTTAAAGGTTACAGCAAGCTTATATAAAACGTTAGATGTATTTTTATCTTAGTTGGTAGTTTAAGCTTATAAGTATATAGGCTTAATTTCTTCTTAATTTGGTATGGGCCTGTAAACTTCCAGTTAAGTTTCTTTAAAGGCCGTTAAGTTTTTAAGTTTTGTGTATTTAGGTAAACCATATTATCTTCCTTAAAGTCCCATACAGGAGCTCGTCCTTTATTTATATGCCATTCTTATACCATTTAAGCGTACGCTAATTTACTTTATAATAGTTCCGTTAACTGCTTTATTTAATTAGCAAAGTTATGCGCGTTAATTAACTGGATTCGTTTAATCATAGGTCCTATTATATTAATTTCAGATTATAGTTTAAATCCAAGTTAGGGATCTTATCTGTAGGTTACATAGAACGGCGTTACACCTATTAATTTGTTTATTGTATTATTCGCAGTAAACTCAGCTAAGGGCAGCTACTTTTCCCAGTTATCTTACAGGTAAGAGCAGTACATTCGCAGGTATTGTTCCATAATCGCGTTCACAATTTTAGTTTAGCCGTCTGTCTCTAGATAAAATGCAGTTAAGAGTCGTGTTTAAATATCTAATTGTTTGCATAAGGCTTGCTAAAAGTCTAAAACAAACTAACTTCTACAGTCGGATATTATTAAATTAGGAAGTTTGTATAGCTTAAAGACGTATTTAATAAAACATTTGGCTACTAATATTGCATTGATTAAGTCTATAGGAATTATATATTACATTTTTATAAAACAGTTAATAACTACCATAATGTTTATAAACCCATTACTATTAGGCAAGTTAACTATAAAGTTAATTAAGATATCTTGCCATCTTTGTATTAGAATTAGTAACAGTTAAAGTACTCCTTGTTTTTTCATATAAGAGGTCTTTCTGCGTACATATATTCTGCATACTTAAACGTATTTTCGTATATAGTCGTGCATTATAGGCCAGTAGTATGCTTATTAAATAATCTTATAAGTCTTTACATGGCCAGGATGTCCTACTATAAGGGAATCATATATAAATTTAAGTATCTTAAATTATAAGGGTTTGGAGTTTGGAACTACCATCTTCTATTAATAGTATAGTTGATTATTACAAATTTCGCATTTAGCGAGTGTAATATCTTTATACTATTGTTTTCCTATTTAAATTGTTTTTATTATATCTACTATCTATATATTACTCTTGTATTTGTATTCTATTAGCTTATTAATTTCCATTTCCCATTTATTAATTTCTAATTTGTTTTTATTAAGTTCTATATTTAGGAATATAGGATGTAGTTTCTTAAAACGTTTAGGGGGCAATAAGATCCGTAATTAATTTGTAATTTGTTTGTCTAAGGTGTTTACAGGTAAGTCTTATAATTGTTATGTTAATGTATTAGGTTTCTAATTAAGTTTACCTAGTCGGTATATAATCTTAAAGTTAAATTATAAGAGGTATTTAGCCTAATAGATTTGGCGCTGCGTTAACTGCTTTATAGTTATAAAGTACTATAGGTTTTTATAGTCTGTTAACACGCGTATTAGAAACAACAATCCTTTAAGTTCTGGGCGCCATTATTTAAAGCATCTAATAATTGCAAGCAGTTCCTTATTGTATATCTTATAGTTTAATTTAGTAGGGGCGAGCTTTTAGGAGAGAAAGGCTACTAGGCGTAGCTCACCGTTCTTATTATATTACAACAACACTTCCCCTAGGGCATAATTAGATGAGTCTGTTTTAATAACACATTTAAGGTTAGGGTTAAAGTGGGTAAGAATTGGAGCAGTTATAAAATGTTATTTTAAGTTATTAAAAGCTTGTTTGCATCTAGCAGTTTATTTAAATTTTATATTCTTCCTTATTAGGTTTACTAATAGTTGGGCAATTTTTAAGAACTAATTAATAAATTAATAATAGAAATTTGCAAATCCTAGAAATTCTTAAATATCTTATATGTTACTAGGGCTTTCCTAGTTCATAATTACAGCAACCTTCTTAGGGTCCATTTTAATTCTATTGCGGGATATAATTAGGCCTAAGTACATAACTTTAGATGCGTGGAACTTGTATTTCTTAATATCGCATTATAAACCCGCGTCTTGTAGGCGTTTAAGGACTATTTAGACGTGCTTCTGGTGTTTAGAAAGCGAAGATAAGTAAATTAAGATATTATTAATATACGCGGTAATAAATACATTAAGGAATTCTTAAAGCGTATTATTAACGTATTGCTAAAATGTACTAGGACTATTCTTTATGCCAAATAGCATTACTAGGTATTTAAAGAGTCTCCATTATGTATAAAAAGCTATATACTTTTTGTCTCCTTCACGGACACAGATTTGGTTAAAGGCGGCGGCTATATTAAGCTTTATAAAGTACTATGCCTTTAATAAGCAGTTAAGCATTTCTTGAATTAAGGGAATAGGATATTAGTTTTAAATTATAATTACGTTTAGAGCTTAATAATTAATATAGAATCTTAAGCCTCCTCCTAGCTTTTTAATAAATAGTATAGGTAAGGTAAATGGAGATTAACTAGGGCGAATAAATCCTTTTTCTAGATGCTTATTAAGGTACTATTATATTATAAGTAGTTCTTCTTATAACATGCTATATAGTGGACTAAACTTTAGTGTTATACCAGGTTTAAGTTCTATCTTAAAATTGTGTATATCCTAATATGGGGGTAGTTGGTTTATAAATCTTTTCTTAAACTTATTAATTAAATTATAGTATTCTTTAGGTATAAGAGGTTAAGGGTTAATATATTGCTTCGGTTCTAGTGCTTTCTTAATATCTTCCATAGTTATAGCAAAGATTTTATAGTCTTATTTTTGTGCTAATAAAATAAAAGGTACGGCTTGTATTATATAAATTTTAAGAGGTTTTGGCGTAACGTTTTTACATTCTTTACTACAATTAGCAGTTATAGCCTTATTATTTTAGCTTAGGGTCCGTAATAGGGGCAGTTTATATTATATTGAATTTAAATAATCTTGTGCATATTTGTAGGGCAGGTAGTGTTTTAAGTAATGACTTTAGTAGTAGGTTATGCGGAACTTTAGTATTTCTTTAACCCAATTAATTAAAGGGTTATATTATTTTAGCTATCTATGTCTAAGTATTATCTTATAATACTTTAGGGGTGTTACAAATAAGGAAATATATTTAAGGTGTTTACCCATCTGCATCTTTATAAGAGCGTAGTGCGTTAATTTGCTATATATTAAGGGCTTACTATTAAAGCCTTATAAGCCTTAGGGCTTATTAAGTTTCTTAAATTTAGGTGTTAAGTTTTCGCGTAGTTTGTATTAATAAAGCCTATGCTAGTAGCTCTGCTATCTATTAGTATTTATACCTCCTTCCATTTTCTAAGTATTTGAATTTCGCTAAGTATATTAAGGGAGTCGTGTTGTGTATCAGCGCTGGAAGAGCCTAGACACTTATGCTCTTCCACTTCTTGTCCTAAGACGCAACTTGGCCCTAGGATAATTTGTTTTCCAAGTTAACCAAAGGTAAGATGCTTTGTAATGACTAGGTATAATTTATAGAATAAGTACAACTTAAAGAACAAGTGCAATTTAAGGAGTAGGTGCGATTTAAAGACCGGGAGGAACTACGGCGGACTTTTTTAAAAGGGTAAGTTCGGTAATTCCTTTGGATATATCCTTTTCTACTATATCCAAAGCATTCTCTATTTATGGCTTAAGTTCTTTATTCATTGGTTCCTAAGGGTGTGTAGGATTAAGTGGCGTTAAGGTCCATAAGGTTATGCGTAGGTTTTGGAGAAGGGTTACGCTTTAGGGTATATGTTGGTTTCACGGAGCTTTAAACATAAGGTGTGGTTGGCTTCAGAGAACAAGTCTGTTTATTGTATTAAAGGTCCTTATTAATTCATTAATACATTATAGCAAATTTGGGTAGGTCTTTTAGCAGTTCCCTGCCTACTAACTGTGCTTTAATTTTATCTGAAATAGCTTATTAAAGAGCAGCAACTCTAGCGGCTTTATTCCAATCTAGTTTGCTAATAAGGCCTAAAAATTCCGAAAAGAAGCTTATAAAGTCTCGGTTCCATTATTATAGGTTTTTAAGTTTGGTAATAGCAGTACGTTTACGGCTGGTGTTATTATATATTTATTCTAGCAGAGAAATAAAGGGTTTAAAATTAATAAAGGTGCTGTTACAGAAGAATGGGTCCATGGTTTATATAGCATCTTTACTTAAACAAGACATTCCATAGCTAACTTTGCTAGCTTTGGTAGGGTATTGGTTATAGTTTATTAAAAGTTTAAGATGGAGCTTGATTACAAAGGGATATAGGTTATTTTAATTTCCATTAAATATTGGAGGGTTAGGAGGCTTTTCTAATTTTGTGGTAGGTACTAGGTTTGTTACAGGTACGGGTTAAGCTACCATTACTGGTTTAGGGTTTGTATTTAATAGGCCGGGTTCGCATACAGTTATCTTAATCTCGTTTGCGGGTGTTGCTATTGGGGTCTCTAACGCAAGTACTTTAGCGTTATAGAGTTCTTTGCGTATTGCTTTAATTAATTGCTAATACTAGGCTTCCAGTATAGCTCGTTACTGGGCTAAGGCATCCGTAAAGGACTATTGTATTATAGTTATTTGTTCCCTAACTAGGGCTATAATAGCTAACGTGGCGGATTTGAGTTTGTTTGCTATTTTAAGGGTAGTGGTATTAACGCAATATAATGTAAGGGCGCAAAGAGACTTTAGGGAAGATTTAAAGGAATAGTATAAATTCTATCTAAATCTAAGGGTATATAGCTCTTGTTAGAAACAAGATGTTGCATAAAGAAGAGAAAGGAATAACAAGGGAATCCTATAATTAAATAGTCAGGGGTCTTAGTGGTCAATGCGTGCGCATATGCGCATGCGGTCTTTGACGGACTTTGGTAGAATTCAATTAATCTGGTAGAACTTGGCAGAAGTTGATTAAGCTGGCAGAATTCGGCAGAATTCGGTCAAAGCGTCGGAATTTGTATATTGAGTGTTTCACTAAGATGTTCCTACTGTAACTAGGCTAGTCCCATTACAGTCTAGGATAGATCTAGTAGAACCATATAACAAGGAATAGTAACCAAGATCACGTGATATAATCTATATAATCTATGTAATCTATAAGGTCTATAATAGAGTAAGTAGAGTAGACAGAGTAGGCGGAGCAAGGACTTTCTTAGGCGTATGGTTGTATATTTAAGGACCCACAGTCCCTACCTAGATAGTTCCTTTCTTTATAGTGAATCTTAGAATATAATTAGAGTTAATCTGTTAGGTAACCACTCTACCAGTTATTATTTGTTACTGTTATATTATTAACTTCCTGTTTACCTATATACTAAGCCCATTAATAAGTCCACTATGGTGTTTCCTATAAGGCTTTGTTATAGCTAGAGCCAGGTAAAGATTAGGGATAGTAACTAGAGGATTAATGCGGTAAACGGTTATTAATATTAGCCGTTTATAAATTATGTTGGGGTATAGAGATGGAGTAATATCTTAAGATATAATCTTTACTTCCGTATTTAAAGTAAAGGCCTAGCTTAATATATTATTTTTGTTTAGGAGACCCTAGTAAAGCGTATCCTAGGGTCCCTATATTAATATCTATGGCGTTAGGGTACTTAGGCTAAGATAATAACTTAGTAGATATTTGCGGACTTGTTGTATTATATTAAGAAGTAGACTTCGGTGTTAGGCGTAATATATTATTATACTGTTTATTAATAACGTTTATATAGGCGTTAAGGGCTTCTAGTAGGTCTATACCTATTAGGGAGGTTTTTAGTTTAGGGCTTAGGGACTTAATAAGGCTGTTAACTAGTGCGGAGTTATTCCAGCCTATTTCCTTTGCGTAATAGTTAAATTTAGAGAAGTATACTAGGAAGCTTTTTGTTTCTTAAGTTATATAGTTTATCTTCCTCTAGGCAGTAGCTTAGTGGTTTAGGTTACTATATATGGCTTTAAGTAGTATAACTAGAATTTGTACTAAGTTTAGTTAAAGGGGTTTAATAAGGTTAACTATATCTCCTTCTAGTCGACTTAGGGCGTAGCAGAGTTGGTTAGCTTTAGTTAGGTAGCGGTCAGCATTACCAGTTAGCTTATTTTTAAGCTAGGTTAGAAATAATTAGAGTTCTTATTGTTTACTAGTAAATATTAGAGGGTCTAGTAATTGTTTAGATTGTTATAATACGGTAGTTAGTTTAGGGTAAATAGTTACTATAGGTTTGGGACTCTCGTCCTATATATTTATCTCTAAAGAGGGCGTTCGGTCTTAGGGCCCTAGTGTGGGCATTTTAAGGGTGCGGACTTCTTCTTAGAGGTCCTTAATTATTTACAGATGTTATGTCTCTTATTTAGCTTATTATTAAGTTAAAGTGGCTTAGTTTTATATAAGGGTGTCTATAAAGGACTTCTGGATTTCTACTAATTGTTTTTAGAGTGTGGATATAATGCCGGCGGCTATTATAGGGGCTTTAGGGTCGTTCTGCATTTTAGAGGGTAGTATATAAAGCTAACGCAACGTAGTGTTACGGAGTAAGTATAAGCAGTAATAATATATAGCGAAGTAGATATTAATAAGCTATGTATATAAACTGTGTAATAAAGTTAAGACGTTATATAAGGAAAGAAAGTAAGGAAATGGAAAGAAAAGGATATATATATCATTAACTTAGTTGCTTAGTTAATACGTATATGGGGCAGAATGGGCTTTGGGTTATAGTCCTAGTAGATCTTAGTAGAATTCAGCGGAATATAGTGGAGGACGGCAGATTGCCGTAGATTGCCGTTACGTGATGACAAATTGCCTTAGATTGCCGTTACGTGCCTTAATTAACTAAGTCGTTAACATAGAGGTCAAGACGGTGGAAATAGGTAGACGTGTGCGAGGTGTTACGGGGTGGTTCCGTGACAATTAGTTATAACTTTGTCCTTATAAGTGGTGCTTACTAAATATAGGGCTAGAACTAGGTAAAGATTAGGGATAGTAACTAGAGGATTAATATGGTAACCGGTTACTAGTATTAGCTATTTATAAATTATATTAGGGCATAGAAACGGAGCAGTATTTCAAGATATAAGCCTTACTTCCGTATTTAAAGTAAAGACCTAACTTAATATATTATTCTTGTTTAGGGAACCCTAGTTAGGCGTATTCTAGGGTCCCTATATTAATATCTATAGCGTTAGGGTACTTAAGCTAAAATAATAACTTAGTAGACATTTATAGAGTTGTTATATTATATTAAGAAGCGGACTTTAGTATTAGGCGTAGTATATTATTATACCATTTATCAATAATATTTATATAGGCATTAAGGGCTTCTAGTAGGTCTACGCCTATTAGGGAGGCTTTTAGTTTAGTGCTTAAGGACTTAATAAGGCTGTTAATTAGTATAGAGTTGCTCTAGCCTATTTCTTTTATATAACAGTTAAATTTAGAAAAGTATACTAGGAAGCCTTTTATTTCTTAAGCTATATAGTTTATCTTCCTCTAAGTAATAGCTTAGCAGTTTAGGTTACTATATATAGCTTTAAGAAGTATAACTAGATTTTATACTAAGTTTAGTTAAAGGGGTTTAATAAGGTTGGCTATGTCTTCTTCTAGTTAACTTAGGGCGTAATAAAGTTAGTTAGCTTTAATTAGGTAGCGGTTAGTATTACTAGTTAGCTTATTTTTAAGCTAGCTTAAAAATAATTAGAGTTCTTATTATTTACTAGTAAATATTAGAGGATCTAGTAGTTATTTAGATTATTATAGTACAGTAATTGGTTTAGAGTAAATAGCTACTATAGGTTTAGGACTTTTATCTTACGTATTTGTCTTTAGAGATAGCGTTTGGTCTTAGGGCCCTAGTATAGGCATCTTAATAGTACGGACTTCTTCTTAGAGGTTCTTAATTATTCGCTAGTATTATACTTCTTATTTAGCTTATTATTAAGTTAAAGTAGCTTAGTTTTATATAAGGGCGTTTATAAAAGACTTCTATATCTCTACTAATTATTTTTAAAATACGGATATAATGCCGGCGGCTATTATAGGGGCTTTAGGGTTATTCTATATTTTAGATAGTAGTATATAAGATTAACGTAATATAGTATTATAGAGCAAGTATAATCGGTAATAATATATAGTAAAGTAGATATTATTAAGCTATATATATAAACTATATAATAAGGTTAAGGCGTTATATAAGGAAAGAAAGTAAGGAAATAGGAAGAAAGGGTATATATTATTAGTTTAGTTACTTAGTTAATATATATATAGAGTAGAATAGAATTTAAGTAGTGGTCCTAGTAGAACTTAGTAGGATTTAGTAGACTTAGTAGAATATAGTAGAATGCGGCAGATTACTATTAGATTGCTATAAATTGCTAGTGGATTGCTACTAGATTACTATCTCGCGGTCAGTCTCTTCTTGCTACGTTGGTAGAAATAGGTAGATGTGTATAAGGTATTATAGAGGTGTCCCGTAATACTAACATACCAATATACTTAGTATATTTCTTCGGTATAGTATTATATATTTAAAGGACCATAGTCCCTCCTTATATAGTTCTCTCTTTATAGTAAATCTTAGAATATAAATAAAGTTAATATATTAGATAACTACTCTACTAGTTTATATTTATGTTACTAACTTCTTGTTTACCTATATACCTAACTTATTAATAAGTCTATCATAGTCTTTCCTATAAGGCTTTATTACACCCTTACTAAGTTCCTTATTATTAGGTTTCTTTATTTTTATAATATTTAGTTCACCTCTTTTAAAGGCAGTTAGCTATTTATATACCTAATTTAACTCTGCCTATTTAATATAATAGCTATTAACTAAATAATAAAATTACGCCCTTATTAATTAATTATAGTTATTATATCTAATTGCCCATAAGGGCCAAGCGTAGTACATCACAATATCCAGAATCGTCAATTCTATATAGGGTCCATGCTTCTAAAGATCACGCCTACTATATACAGCAGTTGTCCGGCCAACCATGACGTATAGATCCAGTATTTGGGCTATAGGAGAAACCGAGAAAGGCCCCTCTAAATCACTCCTTAAACCACTCTAAAAGGTCTAAACAGCCTACCTCTAGAGTATAATAGGCGGGTATAAGCGAACGGCCACAGTACTGCTTAAGAAGGAAGCTAATATCCTACCCCTATAATTATATATTAAAACTGCTGTAATGTAAAGGGTATAAAAGGAGCGCAACTCTAGTATTATAAAGTATATTAAGTCACGCCTAAATAAACTATGGAGGGACCCTAGGGTGCCCTATAAGAGAGCTAACCAACAACCCTAAAGTAGGAAAAATATATTAGAGAAACAGGTAGAAAAAGCAGAAGAAGACTGGTGCTGTATTAGGGCCCAAGCCTATATAGAGGAGGAAGGGAGACGTATAAGAGACTAGTAAAGATAATAGTAAGAGAGAGAAAGGAGCTAAAGTAGAGCATAAAAGAGTACTAGGAAACCATCTACCGTAATATAATACTAGTTAGACTAATACTGGAGAGGCGTATAGGAGTTAAAGGTATAGAGGCTATCTTAGGTAAAAGGAACCTAGGCCATAGTATAGTTAATGCTATAGGGGGTAAATACCTAAGGGCTCTAAGAAGACCTAATAAAGGCAGAAAATATAATAACAACACTCCTAAGAATAGAAATAATAGAATTAAAAGATTGGCTCCACTAGGTAGGTGTTCTAGTAGGTAGCCTAAGATATAAATATGGCTGGCTAAGACAGACACCAAAACATGTAATACTGTTATGCCCCTTACGCACTAACTAAAAAGCAATACTTTTAGTAGCTGGCATAGAGAACTATAACATACTACTCTTAATATAAAAGGTCTTAAGGCGGTTACCTAGTAGCTTATTAGCCAAAATGTACTAGACCAGTTTTGGGTTGCAAAGGAAGTAGTAATAAAAGGCAAAGGGGCGTGTACTAGGCGCCCCCTAATAACTCTATAGTAGTAGAGTTAAGTTCGCGATACTAGCGCGTCCGTAGGCTTATTACAGCAGTAGTAGTTCCCAAAGAGGTTAAAAAGTAAGGTAGTAGAGCACTATAGGTAACTCGTAGGCGCCTTATAGGCGCTATATAGGCAAGTCCTAGAAGGCAGGGAAATAGATTACAGGGTTTTCTTATATAGAGTTTTCTCCCTATATATATATAAGGAGTAGTCCGCGTAGGCCTAATAGGGATCCAAATTGGACATTAAGCAATGAATTATTATTATTATATCTAATTGCTATCTATAGAAATTTGCTAAGATTTAAGTAAGCTAGCCATAGGAAGTAATAGTAGCGTTTTATCTAAGACTTTAAAACTAAGAAAGTTAACTTAATAAGGTTAAAGTTGGGTAAATATAGTGCTAGGAAGTAAATAAGGTAACCTACCTCCTAAATAGTCTTAATAACCTACTAATTAATATATATAGAGTTATTATCTAAAATAATAACCATTAGGCAATATCTGTATATTACTGTTATTGCTAATAGTAGCTTAGTAACTATCTAATTAAGAAACTCCTGGCTTTTAAAGTATTCTTATTAAGCTTTTATATAAGATAGATATCTATAGAGGCTTATTAAGGCGTAGATACTCTAACGTGTTTTATTAGTTATCTAGCTCTATTAGTTATCTAGTAGCCCTAAAAACTACCAAAAATAAAAAAAATTCGGTCCTTAATAATTTAATAACGGCTTAATAATAAATTCCAAATTTTATAATTAACATTTTATACCTATTTTATAACTTCTATTAGATTTTAAAAGTAATCTATTAAGTAGTTTTAGAGATATAGCAATTTAGCTTAAAATTGGGGGCTAAACCTTAATATTTTAATAACAGCCAGGCTTTTTACTTTAAAACTTTAATAAGAGTCTTAGGGTAGGTGTAAGAGCCTAAATCTAAAATTATAGAATTTATTATTAAGCCATTATTAAATTATCAAGGTTGTTACGGACAGCTTAAGTACAATATTATAACTACTTGGAGAAGAGTTGGCAGAAGCTAGTTGGTTAATATAGGCACAGTCCAGGATGGAGCCAGTAGAACCATATAACGAGAAATAGTAAGTGAGTTACATGGTATAATCTGTGTAATCTATATAATCTAAGTAATCTGTAATAGAGTAAATAGAGCAGACAGAGCAGATAGAGTGAAGGGATTTCTTAAGCGTAAGGTTATGTATTTAAAGGACTACAGTCCCTACCATAATAGTTCTCTCTTTATAGTAAATCTTAGAATATAATTAGAGTTAATCTGTTAAGCAACCACTCCACTAGTTATTATTAAATTATTAAATTATTTTTACCTATATACCCAGCCCAATAATAGAACCTACCGTAGTTATAGCTATAAGGTTCCGTTACATATTTACTACTAAGGTTATAGTATTAAATAAGTTTAAATAATATGCCACCTAAAGCACTAATTACAACGCTATTAATGGCAGCAACTACCTTAGGTATAGGAGGAGATACCAGTATAGTAAATATGGATTCTTAGTTAATTACGCGGGGTCAGTTATAGGAAATAATTAATTACTTATAGGACAATAGTAGGATACTTAAAGAACGCATTAATGGAATTAGAGCAGTAAAGGTTAAGTTACCTTTAATTAAACGGTTCTTAGGAAAGAAGTTAAAGCTTAAAGATTTTCTTACATAGATGCACTTTAAGGTTATATAGAAAGGAGCGAAGTTAGCAGCACTAGTGGATTAAGTAACCTATACAGGATTGTTCCTAACAGGGAGAGCACTTAAGTGGTTTAAACTATACCTTACTAAGATACAGGCTAATGGTATAACAACTACTAACTAAGACGTATAATATATATTTGCCAGTTAGAATGGGTTTATAGAATAATTAATATAGATATTTAGAGACCTAAAGGCTATAACCATAGCGGAACAAAAGCTTTAGAACTTAGTATAACACACTTTAATAATAGAGTATACTATACAGTTTTAAACGCTAGCTATATAGGTTAAGTGGAACAATAAGGCGCTTATGGCATAGTATAAATAGGGACTTAAGGCTAAAGTCTAGGATGTAATTATCCTAATGGAAGATATGGATACTCTTAGAGAGTTAATAGATTAGTTAATAAAGATTAATAATAGGATCTACTAAAGGGAATAAGCTAAGAAAGGGCAAGATAGAGTTCCACAGTTATATAAGGCGTAGAGTACGTAATAACTAATATAGAGCCAAAAACTATAGAATGGCGCAGAGCCAATGGACCTAAGCGGTACTAAAGAATCTAAGAGATGGGTAAAGAAACTATAGAAACCTAGAGGTTAAGGATTAAGTAATTATAGAACCAAGGAATAGAGGCTAAACTAGGGATCTTAGCAGCAGAAGATGTTTAGGCGGACTCCATAATAAGAGAAATGGTTTAGAGATAAAGCTTACATAAATTATAGAAAATAGGGTTATTTTGCCAGAGACTATAAAGGTGGTTAGAGTAACTATATAGTAAAGGGAATAAGACCAGTAGATGGCGCGTATATATAGAGGGATAATAGTGCACTATAAGAAACAAAAGAGTGTTTAATTAATAGTTTTACGTTTTGTTATAACAACATATATTACAGACGCTTTAAGTACAATGTTATAACTACTTAGAGAAGAGTCAGCGGAAGCTAGTTAGTTAATATAGGCATAGTCCAAAATAGAGCCAGTGGAACTATGTGATAAAAAATAGTAGCTAAGGTTACGTAATATGATCTGTATAATCTGTGTAATTTATATAATCTATGGGACAGAGTAGACAGAACACACATACTTTACAGAGTAAAGGGATTTCTTAGGCGTATGGTTGTGTATTTAAAGGACCACAGTCCCTACCCAGATAGTTCTCTCTTTATAATAAATCTTAGAATACAATTAGAGTTAATTTATATCACGGAACGCGGGCAATGGCTACAAAGCGTATGTATTCGGGGAGTCTACAAGACGTTACGCGATCGATCGTAAGGGTCGAGGGCGTAAGGAGGTG
>Ga0307507_10002375_pt1 | contig 39815 bp, 15 predicted proteins | sample 7_EM_MG_FD_207223 | JGI IMG/M metagenome (GOLD analysis project Ga0307507, IMG submission 207223) | Populus trichocarpa ectomycorrhiza microbial communities from riparian zone in the Pacific Northwest, United States - 7_EM | ecosystem: Host-associated > Plants > Roots > Unclassified | place...
AAGTTTAACTTTATAACCTTGCTTAACTTCTAACCCTGCTTAACTTTTAGCCCCACTTACCCCACTAAGTTTGTGTATATGCAGCGCATATACCCAAAAATTTTAATATATAGAATTTGAAGTATTTGATAAATAACGAATATAATATAATACTTAATATGTATATATAGGGCATATGCATCCCACTAGCTGCAGTATAAAATATATAAGCTAAGTTATCAAAATATGGCCTATATATACGTGTTGCATATCCACAATAGCGGTTATACTATAACTTCTCTATAACACCACTATAGTACACACCATAGGTATGTCCTGTATAACCTATATATAAGTGTTGCATATGCTAATATAGTGCTAGTTAATTTTAACTACTAAACTTCACTCTTATATATGCCCTACTTATGCTTACCATAAGCACCCTCTTAATTATAGATTTTAATAATCTATAGGTAGCCAGCGCGAACAACCCCAGCACCTTTAGCTACCACTATGGTAAGTATATGCTTTGTATATGCCTATAAGAAGCATATACTAATAGAAGTATATAGGCCTAATCCTTAACCTTAATCCTAACTAGGTGATACTAGGTTAGTTATAGAGAACATATATATAAGGTATATGCTTATAATAGACAAAGCACGCGCCATAGCAGTAGTAGTAGGTGGAAGGTATAAGTAAACCAAGCACTGTATATCTATAGCATATGCTAACCTAAAGCAGCCCCAGCTGTAATAGTATAAGATAATATAAATAGGTGCCAGAAGAGCTTAATATAAAGAGTGTATATATACTAAGTATAAACTAGACCTACCTAATCCTGTGTCTGTGTTGTCTACTATTAACTCTATAGTATAGGTTGCATATCTATACCTTCTATATAGTATATGCTGACAACAAACATAGCTGCGATATTGTAGTAAATGGTATGTAGATATGTGGCTGGGTCTTTACTACCTAGCTAAGTATATATTCCGCATATATATAGCATCTGCTCCATCCACTAATATAGTTATAGTACTGCCGCTATGTCCGTAACGAGCACAGCGGTGCTTATATATATTACTATATAATAGCAGCTAAGGTATACGCTTACTATATATAGTAACCAACCCTCCTATTACTAATATATTGGCCGCGGAGCTAATTGTGGGAGAGAAGTATATGCCTAGTATATGCTATATATATGCAACGCTAATACAATATAGCGCCTTAAAGTATTTTGTTCTCTTTAGTAGCTAGTAGGATACTAGGTACCTATATAAGCCTAGATAGGTTATGCATATATAATATATATACAGTACTAATACTAAATATAGCCGTGGCCCTTTAGGGTTAAGGATTGTAGAGTATATAGACGCCTATACTATAATTATGTATACTTACTCTATACCTAGTATATGCCTAGCCTAAACTAATTGGATATAGTATCTAAGACTAGGGGTTTATTACCTAATTTAGTAGGCAATTCTATTGCAAGGTAAGAGTACTAGTGTTGCTTCTATATATATGCACTATACCCTAATATATCTATCTATCTATATATCTATATACTTATTCCCCCTAAGTTTAATTTTAGACCCTATAGTACTTATAGGCCTAAGGGTAGTATATATAAGGGACAATTACAGCCACCACTAGGACTACTACCTGATTTGGAAATAAACGCTTATCTTTATATTTAGGACACTAGTAAAGTCCAACTTTATATAGGCCCTATATATACATTACTAACACTACCACTTGGTTATATTACTAGCTTATACGCGTATACACTATATATATATAAACCCCTAATGTCTTCTACTAACTATAGATTAACATATGCTTATACTAGGCGTATACTAATGTAAGAGAAACAGTGTATTAGCCTATCTACTCCATCCACTGGCTTAAAGCGTAAGGTTAGTATTTTACCTATATATATTTGGTATATGCTAACTATATATATAGCGTGGCCCAACCCCCCTAGGTGGCTGTAAGGAGTCTCCCTTACTATCCACCTACTATTAAAAGGGCAAGTTTTCCTTGCATATACCCTATATATGTACTACTAATATTTAGTAGCAGGGGCCAGAAAATTAACTAGCCGTTGTTATAGTAGTAGTAAGAGCTCTAGTAAGTTTAGTTCCGTCTATTATATATATTATGCTTATACTTTATATAAGCTATGGGCAGGATCTACTAGTTATCTTATTTTTTCTACACTGTAAGGGAAGCTAGTCTTATACTTTAAGTCCTAGTATATACTAGGCCTATATACTATATACGTAGTATATAGTATATATAGTTGGAGTTTTGGTGGAGTTTGTTTAGTAGATAGGCTAGGTATATGCCTAATATAGGGTGTGGGCTAATAGGCCTATATTAATTAATTCTTTATTTATAGTAATAGAACTCTATGTAACATTTGCTATGTATATACCTTATATATACACCTATATGCTAACACTATGCTCCTATACCCACTTCTTAAGCTCTACTAGTTCCTTTGCTTTATTATATACGTCTTTAGCCTATTTTAATTTGTTAATTTATTACTCTATATTTTCTATATATAGCGTATATGCCTCCTTTTCTAGCTCCTCTATAGATAGGTAAGACCTATGCCTCTTACCTACGGTCTAGGGTGTTTGACTTTAAGATAGTGGTAGTGGCATCTATACTGTATATGTGGTGGATATACATAACGTATTTAATACTGATGCAATATTATTATTTACTATACTTATTTATAATATATTCTATCTACTAAATATAGTAGGTTTAGGGGTGTTAAATAGGTTTTAAGGATTCTAGGGAAGATTTAGCCTAGGATTTCCAGCTTGCTACTTAGCTGCTTTTTGCTATTTCTGCGCTACCTAAGCTTAGTATATACTTTATATTTATAGTATATATATATACATTGTTTCTATAGCTATACTACTATCCACTTTAAGTTATAATGATTTTTCTATATATTATCTATTCCTACCTCTTTATATAGCTCTTGTATATTAAACATTTCTTATATATAGAGTTTAAGCCTTCACTAAAATATTAGAATATATAGTGCATATGCAGAGCGTATATATTTACTATAGCACTATAGTAAGCACGCATAATTTTTAACTGGTAAAGTTATTATTTTAAAAGTAACTACTTTTACTAATTCTAGTATACTTCCGTGCATATACCCACCACTTATAAAGAATTTTTAACTTTTCCTTTATAAGCCTAGCTAGTATCTATATTTTCTTCTTATTATTTATCTAAGATATAAGCTCCGGATGTAGTATGTATATACTTTATATATATATAATTAGTTTCTACTCTATCTCCGCTTCCTATATCTACTCTATAATATATCTTGCTTTATAAGTTAGAAAGCGCTTTATAAAGTTCTGTTTAATATATACTAGGCAGAATATAAGTATATACTAAAGGTGTTTATTCCATTTATGGGATGGGTTAAGTGTATATAGGTAGTCCCTAAAGCCTATATATTATAAGCATATGCTAGGCGTATGCAAAGCGTATATAGAATATATACTTACCGCCAGCTTGTTTCTTGCATATATTAACAGTAGCTATATAAAGTCTGGTTCCATAAATATGTGTAAATTATATAGGTGATTAAGCAGTATTACCTAAAACCTTAAACACTAGCTTAAACGTCTTTATATACGCAGTACGTGTTTCTAGGTTAAAAAAGGCGTATACCCATACCTTGATTCCTATTATTGATATTAGTATATATATAGCATATGCGTAGCATAGGATATGCATATATTTAAAATTCTTATCCTATTCTACAATTGAGAATAGATTTGTTTTGCCTTAAACCATCTTAAATAATAGGTCCATTTTAATATATGTTATGCGTTAGAATGCCTTAGCTTACGCGTACGTACAGTATATAATAAGGAAATGCTTGTTGTTAAAGTTATAAATTACCTAAATCTATTACTTAGTATTCTCTTTATATTAATTAATAGAGAACTTATGTAGTATACCTACTCTACTTAGGCTTTGTATATGCTTAGCGTATATCTAACCTATACTTACCTATATATGCCGTTCCCTCTGGGAATTATAGCATCCTTTCCTTTCTAATTAGAGCGGTAATTTGATCCTTAATATTAAGACTACTATGCACTACATGTAGTGTCTGCGCCCTATACTTCCGACATAAAATATAGTACTATAGTAATAGGATAAATCAACCTATATAATGGTAAGTAGTTTTATTTATATATACTATAGATATACAGGGCATATATATAGTAAGGCTTAGGACTTCTACCTACCTTATTGCTTTAACTATATTATTAGTAAGGTTAATTAGTAGCTTTATTAGGTACGGTGGATAATATATATAAGAATTCCGAGTAATAAGGCAAATATAAGGATATTGTGCCATATTAATAGGAATATAATAATCTAACTGTGCACTATATACGCGGCCTACTATCTTACCTTAGCCTTATGGGTAATTAAACCCTATATATACTTAGCATATGCATAGCGTATATATAATATATACATTATATACCACAATATTTTTGCTTTAATATTGCGTGTCCAATATAGGTATATTCTTATTTAATTTCCTAAATTCTATATTTAATAAGTAGATAAAGGTATTAAATATCTACCTAGGCAGTTGTTAGTGATAAAGACTAGGTAGTATGCTATAGTTTAGTATTACTGCTACTAGAATAACTAATAAACTCTACCTATATATAATAAGCATATATTACATATACACTGGCCATATGCGTACTCTATGCCAAAAAAACATTATTAGTCTGCTTTTACTATATACATATTCTTGTATACTAGGGTGGATACACTACCACCATAATTATAGAATGCTGTGGTAGTAGCTGTATATTATAAGCATATGCCTAATATATATAGACGATGCTTACTTCTCTATACTTTGCTTAAGCTTTTTACCAATCTCTACTGCCTGGTATGGATGCCTACGCTTTTAAAGGTTATTAATTGATTTAAGCTTAACCTAATTATATGCTGAGTATATATAGAGTATATCCTTATAGGCGTACTCGCAGTGTCTAATACCGCTGCATTTAAACACTTAATAAAATGCTTTTTTACTCTCCTAATTATCAGTTTCTCTAAGGAGTTATAGTTATATAATCTTAGGGTTACTAGTTTAATGGAATAAGAATTAAATCTACTAGAGGTATAAATACAGCATATGCCTAGCATGTGTATTGCTTACCTTTAATATATACTGCTTAATAATATCGCGTACTATTTCTTTATTTGCTTCTATAGATAGTAAAGGTGTTACTTTATAGATAAAGTATGCAATTCCTTCTTTTCTAGTTGTTGGATATTCTGGCACTATAATATAGTCTATTGCCTCTTGGATAATAACTTAATACTTACCATTAGAGCTAATAAGTGCTCTATAATCTTAGAGTGTGCTCTAGCTATTCTAAGCATATGCATAGCCTATGTATAGAGTTATACATAGTCTTACCTTAGAGAGACCTATATGAAATGGAAGCTGCTGTTATATACTATCTTAACCCTTACCCTCCTCAGCTTCCTTATCTTTAATACTCTCTTTATTAATTATACTATCTTAAGAACTATCATCTTTATATTTAATGTTAGGTACGCTCTGGAATACCTGCGTATACTTAGCATATGCGTAGCATATAGTTGTATAAACTTACTGCTATACTCTCATTTGCTTTAGTATAGTTTTTAATTATTATCAATATAGCGAGGTATATATAAATGCGCGTCTATGTATATGTGTGTATGTGTATATATATATGCATGTGTATGTGTATATCTATATGCCTGCGTGCGTATACGTAGCATATGCCCTAGGTATTTTAGTTTGTGCGGTCGCTTAAGTTAAATGTGGCTACCGATGCGCGTTCTGTATAGGTAAAAGTGTGACCCCGCCGACCTTTTGCCGGTGGTTCCATCGGTGACCCCGTTTAACTTTCGCCGACCCCATTGGTGACCTTGTTCAACTTTTCCGTGACCTTGGTCAGCTGCACCCCGCTGGGATCGTCAGTTTCAAATTATGTATTCGACCAGCTGCGCCTCTTTGGGGCCGTGCTCAATCGTCTGGAGATGCTCTTCGTCAGCGAAAAAACAGGCCGCACAACACAATACATTGATTTCTATATACAATTCAACGCTTAACAAGCTCAATACTGCGTTATCTGCCCTTCTGCCCTTCTACAATCATGCAGCCGCTTGGTGTACTACTTGATGGAGTTGTAGTAGTTTGAAGATGGTGTTTGTTTTAATTTTCACGAGCATGGCACTTTATGAACGCTACAGAAGCTCAAGAGACAAATGCGGCTGAAAGACTCCTCAAAATTCGTCAATCATGGAAGGACAACAACTCCAAGCAAACGATATCACGACACTTGACTACAACCCTGACTTCATAACAGATTTCGGCGATATTTCTTTCGATACTACCAGCAGTTCCCAAAAGCGTCCCTGGCCTTTCGGGATCGATGATCCGCAATCTTCAGTTGACAACCCTTCTTCGCCCTCGACTACAAAACCTGCTGAAGCATTGCACTTGCTAGGATCAGTAAGTCATCATATGCCCACACTCTAACACCTGTGATTGCTCACTATCTCTCGATCGTCAATGTAAAAGCACAGCTGCGATCCTCGAACGACAGAGCTCCTCGCCCTGACCAATTCTACTCAACTGGTCATTATATCCTCTTCGGTGTCTCGCTCGTGGGTGATTACTTCGAGCTGCTGTACTCAGGCCAGAAATTTGCACGCCTGAACAAAAACTTCTGCAGTGAAGTTCGGCGACTTACGCTTTTCGGTGTGAAATTCCGGGCTTATCTGTCCAAATCTGACTGGGAGTCTCTCTTTCCAATACAGAGCAATCATCGAACTGGTCCTGCGGTATCTTTCGACGTTGAGGTTAATGTGTATGGTTTTAAACACCATGCTGATCAAATTGGTGACATTCTGTCCCAGACCGGGGTCTTTCTACAAGATCCCACCTATGGTTTAGACGAGGCGCCATATCATAATCCTCAGCTCCTTCAAATTCGAGGGGTCGAAGAAAGACAAAAGGCTTTGGGTACCGTTGCAGACGAATCCGCGTTGAATCCAATCAGTTTTGGCTCGGCGATGGAGCAGGAAAAAATAGGCCCAGAGCGCCAAAGAAACACAACTGACCTAGTAGATTCTATCCTTGATTCTCTGTCACACAACAGCATTCTGCAAGAGATCAGCACTGATCAGAACCGCATCAAAGCTAAGCTTTTACCGTACGCACACGGTATTCATGGGTGTCATTCTTGCACGCTAATAGCCTTTTCAGACATCAAATGAAAGCAATTGACTTCATTCGGCAAAGGGAGGGTAGTGAAATGCCAGCTCTATTGAGTCTTTGGAAGGAGCACAAGGCTGTGGGCGAAGAGATCTGGTAATATATTCCTTGCTTGGTTTTGAAGACAACTGATGGTAAATAGCTTTCGGCATGTCTTGACGGCAGCAAAACGACCCCGACGTGAGGAGGCCAAAGAGGCCAAAGGCGGTATTATTGCAGATGATATGGGACTAGGGAAGACACTAGTAGTCTTATCCGCCATTGCAAGCTCTATGAAGAATGCCACAGATTTTGTGTCCAATTATGCTAAAGACCTGCCAACTTCATCGAAGTGCCAGCATGCGTCTCGGGCAACCTTAATATTGGCGCCTTCTACCCGTAAATAACCACCCACAACCAGAAACATTACCTCCAATGGCGCTAATTGTATGCAGTTTTGATTGATAGCTGGATCACCGAAATCCGAACGTGAGCCATTCAACACCCAAAGACTGGATTTGTTGTACCGGATCAGTTAACAGATGCAGACACACATATACCGGTGGTATCACATTTCACAAGCATCTAGGTTCCGAGCGCCACAAAGAAAAAGAGATGAAGCGTCACTTTGAAAGTGACGTAGTATTCAGCACATTCGCAACGATCGCACAGGACCTCATGCGCGGAACCTCTCCACTTGCGAATATTCACTATTTCCGCATTGTTCTTGACGAAGGTGAAATTTTTTCTTCACTCAATAGTCCTCCTATTATTAATGAAAACTTGTAGCCCACGAAATCCGCAATCGTTCCACCAAGCAATTTCAAGCCGTTGATAGACTCACTGCACAACATCGTTGGTGCCTTACGGGAACCCCTATTCAAAATAGCCTTGAAGATCTGGGAGCTCTGATCTCATTTCTCAAGGTCCCAATTCTAGACAAGCCTCAGACATTCCGCACCTATATCATCGCCCCTACGACTTTGAAAACAAAATCAAGGTATCAAAATCTGCAGACGCTTCTTCAAACCGTTTGTCTCCGAAGAACAAAAGATATCTTAGGATTACCGAATACTGTTGCGGAAAAAAGGTTCCTACGACTTTCAGACCGTGAGCGAGTCGAATACGATGAACTCTTCCTGCGTTTCAGGGAATATGTTCAAATGGCTGTCAGTGGTCGCAGGTCCAAAGTGTCCGCTACTGTTCTTCATTCGATCCACGAACTGAGATTATTCTGCAACAATGGACCAAGAAAGGCTGCCATGGGAATCCCGGAGTCTGACGATGAGTTATTCTCACTCCTCCAGCTGCGCGATATGAATCTTTGCGCCCACTGTTCTGTGCCCATCTTCTCTATCGATGAGGCTAGTGGGGGGATGTTCATGGCCAATTGTAAACACTTAGTTTGCCACGGCTGTCATTCCCAATGCTACACATCAAGAAAAGGTTGTCTGCTTTGTTACGGGGGTCATGCGCCAGTACGACCATCTGAGGATAGTATGTTAGCTTTGCATCCAGAAAGCACATACAGTGAGCAACCTGCTGCGGAGTTTCCATCGAAGCTTTTAGCACTTCGGAGAGACCTCCAGAATGATATGGAGAGTAAGTGGTAAGTGCGCTGAATCCATCAGTTTTTCTTTTCTGTAGCTGACACAGTGGCAGTATTGTTTTTTCATCATGGAAGAAGACTTTAGGCCTTGCAGCAGTCTTATTGAATTCCACCGGTCTACGCTACGACTTCATACATGGTGGTTTGGTTTTGAAAAAAAGACTCAAGGTGCTTGAGGAATTCCGATCTCCGACAGGACCCAATATACTTCTCATGACGTTAGGCACAGGCGCAGTAGGGTAAGCGTTGTGTTTTTCAATTTCCTCACAATTTTCAATGCTAAAGCTACACCATTACCAGTCTAAATCTCGCTGTCGCAACTCGTATATACATTCTCGAGCCACAATGGAATCCCTTTGTCGAACTGCAGGCAATGGCTAGAGCGCAACGATTGGGCCAAACGAAGCAGGTTACTGCTGTCCGATACATTATGGAAAACACAATTGAATCTGTACTTCTTCTCCACTTCCTCCCCTCTTCACACACCTGGAGTCTAATGCAGCAGCAGAGTAATGTGCTAAACAAGCAAATGAAAAAAGCAGCTCTGGCTGGGGACGGCTTTGGGAGAGAGAAATTCCAGGAGTCGCTAGTAAGTTGGGAGCCCCGATCAGACTCCGTTTTAACTCCCCTAATCAATCATTACAGCAATACTTTGGTTTTGGCACTCGGCCAGTCGATACTCTTGGGGAGATGATGGAAGTCTGAAGAGGTGCTTGTATCAATGGTTGCAAATAATAGCAGAAAAGTAATATATAGAATTGCTTGATAGACCCGCCAAACAGTTTTCCCAAAGTCAGATAATATGTAATTACTTCCCATTTGAAAATCGACGAGCTGCTCCAATGCATCATTGTCATTGAGACCCAGTACAACATGAACCGTGCATATGCGTAATTTCGAGCCTGGCGCGAAGCGAGTTGCTCGGACAGCCACCTTCGCGTCCCACCTCGGTTTTCAATTTAACAACAATCACTATCAATCACCTCATCAATAGCCTTGTCCTTGACTGGATATCTCTCATTCGCTTCGCACAGCCTGGATTCCGTTGTACAGAGCACTGCAGTCTGCGAAGCGCTTCGGCGATGAGCAGGGTCCCCACACGGGCGCATTCTGCAGAAAGCCTGATGCTGCTGCGCCATGCACCATGGGAGCAGGAGCATGGAGCGATAAATTACCGCTCCACCACGCGTCTTGATTTTCTGCTTAAACGGTATAGTTGCTGGAGGATTTGATTCGAGGCTGTGAAGAGGCCTCGTTCACCACCACGAAGCGATGATTGAATTGAGCAGGCATCTCCATCAAAATATTCGTTTGGCCACATTCGTTCTTTGATCAAGACATCGGCGCAATGGAAATCGAAGTCACAGAAACACCACCCTGCAAGTTGGCCGAACGATATTTGGGGAACAATGAGATCGAACCTGTCAGCGACCTGCTCCCAAGAGCAAGTGCTCGTTGGTACATACCGAGGAGGTGCATTGAAGCTCTTTTTGCCGACAAAGTGGCTGGAATAAAGCTGGAAGCAATCTTTCTATGTCCTTGTCGTGGATGCTTACAAGATGGTGGCCCACTTGGTGATCGCTCAACACACTTCAACGAGCTCAGAGAAAAAGAACTGAGGACCGACTATGCAGCTATCTTTGCTTTACTCATCTATGTACAGCGACCAGCATTGATTCGTGTTTTTCAACAGCATGGGTTGAAACTGCACGGGACTGAATACTTGCAGGAGGGGGATTTTGATCGGCTGAAGGAAAAGATCCATGGTCGGCCACGAAAGGAAAACATTGCTGATCTTGCTTCACTCAAGAGGAGAGTGTTGAGAGATCAATATAGCTTTCTGGTGAGAACGCTGAAGCCATATTCTGATATCAAAGTAATACCCGCGAAAGAGCTACTCCCAATCAAGGAGAATGAAACACCCAAGGGAAAAGGCTCTTTTGCAGAAGTCCGCTGCTTTGAGTTTCAGGATGAAGATTATTGTTCTCAGGAGTTCGGCCAGGCAAGTCTCCCCATGATGTCAAAATACGAGAGACTGATAGTAAGGTTCTAGATTACCAAATTTGCACGCAAAATTTTCAAGAATGGCGAGGCTAGTTCATCAGCGAAAGAGTGGTACAACCTACAGGGTCTCTCAAAAGCGACCAACCATCAACACCTCATGCCTGCGTTAGGTGCGTATTGGCATGGAGACATATTTTTCATTCTTCAGGAGGAGGCGGATATGTCCCTCCACGACTATCTCAGCAAAGGACAGGGTGTCATTTACAAATCCAGCGATCTGTGGAGACAGGTGCAAGGTCTTGCGGAGGGCATAAACATACTGCATAATCTATACCAAGGAACCAAGATAGCTTACCACCAAGATCTAAAACCCGCAAACATTCTCATTGTCAGAGGGATTATGAAAATCGCTGACTTCGGATTGCTTGAGTTCAAACCAGTCTTACTAGACGAGACTGGGTCTACCGGCGTCGTCAGTTCCCACAACACTGGCTATTACGCTCCTCCGCGACAAGGCCAGTATACTCGAAAAGACGATATCTGGTCACTTGCATGCATAATCTCTGAGCTTGCTACTGCAGATATCCAAGGCCGAGACGAAATCCCAAAGTACAGAGAAGCTCGTACCGCGGATGGACAACATGGGAGGGACACGCCCGCCTTTTTCCTCGGAACGCATGTCAAGAATCAAGTCCTTGACAGACACAGACAATTGCAGCGCATGATACAGACACAGGAGCCTACTGGTCAGGACGATACGACAAGCGTGTTTCAAAGGAAATTCTATACTGCTGCTTTCTTCGCTCTTTTAAACAGCATGTTCCGCCACGGCGATAGCTCCGGGAGCCTCTTAGCAGTGCCAGGTCAAGCGTTGATACCCGATGCGGGTAGAGTGGCAGAAGCACTGGAGGCTCTTCGGAAAGAGGCAATGCCCGCTCCTTCACTCAACGTCCAAGGTGAAACTACCGGCTCGTCTTCACAAAGAGATGTGGGAAACACCGAGGGCCTGGTTATATCCATGGACAACATTTTGTCAAAATTTCAAAGCAGCCTGAGCCGAAAAGAGGAAGAAAGATTTGGACAGGTCAATCTTGCCAACATGAAACAATTTCTTATTAATCTACAAGCCAAGCAGCGCTCAGAGCGACGTCAACAAGGACTGAAGCGACTAAGCCCTTTTCTCGAGGCTTTTGAACAATTTGGGGAACTTCTTGGAAAGTTTTGTGTGCCTGACACGTTTATGGCATTCATTTGGGTAGGAATTTGAACTCACTCAGGTCAAGGCTCATTGCTGATGTTTTCCTCAAGGGGCCTGTCAAATATATGCTTGAGGTTCGCTGATCATACATAATAGCAACACCGAGTACTGACTGTTTTACGCAGTTAACAAAGGACCACCAAGAAGCGCTCAACGAAATAGTTGATGTGTACGGGAAGATTGGGCGACAACAGCCCCTTTATCCTCAATATGACGAGCTCCTTCGCACCCAACCAGATATAACGCAAATTGTCTCTGCTGGGTATTCCGACATCATTCAGGTGCACGCGCTTGCTCTGCAAATTTTCAAACAGCGTTGTGAGTTTTGCACCTTATAGGACGGTCAAATTTTGTACTGATAGGATGCAGGCTGGAAAGACATGTTATCAACCTCCTGGCCGAGGCGCAAGTTTCAAATTTCTAGATACGTCTCCAGCATGGCGTCTCGCCTCGATCTCATTGTACATGGAGGCAATTTCGAACAGATTCACACAGCTCAAAGCCGATCCACTCTCGAATACGAACAAAACCCTATCGGGATAGATGACGAGGACTTGAAGCGAAGGCAAACCGTCTACACCTGGCTGAAACCTATCGACATGGAGAATGAGCAATACCACTTAAAGAGCATTCGAAATCGGTGCTCTCCCGGCGCGATGCCAGGCCGCTGGCTTTTAGACCATATGACGTTCAAAGAGTGGTTCGACCCGCAGTTTACGACGCTACCCACTTTGCTGTGGCTTCATGGTCACCCTGGGGCTGGTAAGTGTATCCTTACAGACCACATAGTATTAAGCGCTCCAGTATACTAAAAATCGCCACAGGGAAAAGTGTCCTTGCGTCCTTAGTAGTAGAGGAAGCCCAGAACCTGTCACCCACACCGATTGTTTTGTTTTTCTACTTCAAACAAGGTGATGATGATCGGGATACTTTCGCATCCATGGCTCGCACATTCCTGGCACAGCTTCTCAAACAAGACACCGGAATTCTTGATTATATGCACAACAGGTGTTGCAAAAGCGGAGAGCCTTTCCTGAATTCTCGATCGCTCATTGAAGAGCTTCTGCTCTTTGCGCTGAGTAATTGCAATTCGGCTTATATCATTTTAGATGGATTAGATGAATGCGCCTCTAGAGACGAACGAAAGACCATCGTGGGCTTTTTCCGCAAAATCATCGAAAACCATGATCGTGATCAGGATGCAGATCGCCTTCGTTGCATGTTCGTTAGTCGTAAAGACAGTGCACGGAAAGACTTCACCGGTCTGGCTGACATTGTTGTGGACTTGGAGAAGAACGAGGACGATATTGATGCTTTCTGCCAATTTCGGTCTCAAGAGCTTGGCGAGATTCTAAAAATTCCTGAGGATAAATTGAAAGAAATCGCGAGTGTCGTCTCTGCGTTTGCTCATGGTAAGCACGATTCGAAAGCCAGCGTCATTTTGGATGAAGAAAGCTGATGTTATTATGTCTCTACTAGGTATGTTCCTTGTCGCCGAACTCGTATGGATCAATTTGTGTGGTCAAACCTCGATTGACGGCTTGGAATTCGAATTGGCCTCGCTTCCCACAGACCTCGACAAGCTAGACGAAGCGTATGTGTCTTTAAGATCACTTTATTATTTTTGGCTCACCTTGTCCTAGGTATAAAACGATCATGCGGACCATTTTGAACAAACCCGTCAAAGCACAACGTGAAGAAGCTAAAATGCTTTTGGGTTGGCTCGTTTATGCCAAGCGACCGTTGAAGCTTCATGAAGTACAAACAATGAAGTCTATCAACTTAGCAAAGAGAGAAGTCGAGTTTGAAAGGCGGCACTTCCAAGTGAAGCCTGAAGAACTCTGTGAATCTTTGGTCAGCGTTCGACCTGATGGATCGATTGAGTTGGTGCATTTAACTGCCAAGGTGTACGCTACCCTGGTCAGATAATGAGGTTGCGTAAAGACTGACTCGATAAACTATAGCTACCTACTGAATAGTAAAGACCTCGATGGTACGGCAAAGGAATTAGGATTAGCAACTTTCTGCGTCGACTATCTTAATCTTCCAATTTTTAACAGCCCATTTTCAACCCACCCAGTCCTAGATGGAAGCTATGGATTTATGGAATACGCTGTTCTCAATTGGGTGTGTCACTTGGAAGCGGGGATGTCGTGCGAACCTGGCCCTGATAAATCGACGCGAGGTTTCCTTGAGTCTTTCGAGGGGCTTCTCGAAAGCCATTGGAGAACGCCAGCCATGGAACCAAAGATCTCTAAGCGCACGCGAGACAGGTTGCAAATCTTTCAAACTTCACCACGGCACAAACAAATCCAGCAAGCTGTCGCTTCAACGCAAGAGCAGATCAAACGCTTTGGGGACATGTGGCCCGGCGAATGTGCTCTTGATCTGTCAGAAATTGTGGCCGGTATCCGAGTTCAGATAGAATCCGTTGTTCTTAACGACGCGGACTGGTCGACGGGCGAGAAGATCGAATCATTGGACGACGAATTAGAACGAAAGTACGGCACAAATCTTTTCAAGTGCCCAAGATTCAGCTGCAAGTACTTTACGCAAGGCTTCGCCTCTAAAGAGGAACGCGAAGGTCATGTTCAAAGACACGAAAGACCATTCCGGTGCACCGATATACACTGTACTGGCTTCATTGGCTTCGCAAAGGAGGAGCAGCTGACGAGGCACCTCAAAGAGACTCATCCCGATCCCACGAATCAGGACTCCTTCCCGACCGAGGACGAGATTACTGAAAGCCAGAGGGAATACGTGCCTGAGACAGCCGTCGAACTCGAAGAAACCCCACCTTCCATTACCGAAGTCCCAGATGCAGACTCAGATGCCAACGCCGAATCAGAATCAGAATCAGAGTCAGACAAAGTCGCCCAGCCCGCACAGTCCTCCAGACCCGCGAAACGCACAAAGACGCAAACGGAATTCAAGTGCTCCCACTGTGACAAAACCTTCACCAAACGTTGGAACCGGGATTCACACTTGAAGACGCATGGGGTTGGCGAACCGTTGACTTGCCGCATTTGTGGTACGCCTTGTGCCAGACAGAGTGATCTCACAAGACATATGAAAAAGCACGACAGAGTCAAAGCTTTCAGCTGCGGAGGAGTATTGAGGAATGGTCAACGCTGGGGATGTGGGCAGAGTTTCCTGAGAGCAGATATTTTGAGCAATCACCACAAATCGAAAAAGGGGAAGAAGTGTATTGCACCTCGCGAGGAAGAAGAGCAGGCACAAGCTGCGGCGTATGAGATGCCGATTGTTTAGGCACTCATCAGCGCATCGAAGGACGTAACATTGTAGTGATGAGTCCCTCAGGCAGTCTTTTCCCACAACTGAGTTTTCTACTCCTTAACACTTCTAACTGCGGCTTCCACAAAGGCTCGGGGTTTGCAGGCCGCGTTGTCAGAAATGGCTCAGCAATGCCTTTGCCATCAGCCGTCTCAAGCCTCTGGTGTTGAGATAGCTAGAGCCTTGCAAAATCGTCCAACTGTATTAGCAAGCTGAATGCGGCAATCAGAAGACAATGTATTCCAAGCCTGGTTCAGGGTCCTTCCTTTTATTGTTTTCAGAATGAGAAACGAGCGACTCCATTGAGTATCTACCCACGAGTAGATAACATTCGGTGTAGAGAGTGACGAGACTCTGTTGACGAAGCGAATTGTGTCGCTTTCCAATTGCATCTCGGGTCGCCACGCTTCGACTTTGATAAACATTCCTCCAATGTTCCAAGCCGCCGCAGAGGTGCCTGCGTGATGAAAAAGACCGTTCTGCAAGTTTCCACATTGTCTTGGTGTGATAGAAGTGCCGTCGGTTTCAGGTAAAGTTCGAAGACAATACAATTTTCCATCATCGTCTCTCCAGCTCTTTAAAGCGTCCTTCGGCTCCTCAGAGACAACTTCACAGACTACTGCGTAGCCTAGCAACCAGCGGTCCTGACCTATTTGGACTATGGAGTCTTCAATAGGAGGGTTCATAAAACTTCAAGAAGTCAGCCTAGTAGGAAGGCCAGAAAAGTGATAACGTTATATATCACGACTTTTTACCTAACTTCCTTAAAAAGTATATATGTGTGTTTTTAGTGGTGGCCTTCTACAGTGTTTTATCGGCATCGCAATATTGACGCGTTTGGGTGAGGTTTGCTAATAAAATCACGCTAGCTAGGGTGTCTACAGCCCAAAGCGCCCAATACGAAAAGTCCCTTCTGCCACACAAAGGGATAAAGTCGCCCATGATTTAATGCCAAGCCACCCTGAGACTTGATGATCTACTAGGTCACATGGTCTCACTCCTGCCTGGAGGCTTCGCTCTCCATTTTGATCGGCGGCCTCCACCTGACATCATTGCTGAATATGAAGGAAGCTCACTGATTTAGTGAGCCAGGGGGCTGAGCATAGAAACCAAAGCAGGGACTCTGGGCTCTGTCTAGCTTAACAATCTCGAAATCAAAATCACTGTCGAGGAAGTGTTTGAAATATAATAATGGAAGACACTGCAGAGGCAGAACGAGGACGTCTCCAGTTTAGTTCAGATGTGTCGATCGGTAGTCCGTGCACCGATAGGAAGAATAAGAACTCTGTCTATTAAAACTATGAAGAAAAGAAGCTATATATACATGAGAAAGATACGAGAAATACGAGGGGGGTGTAAGGGGGGTACAAGGCAACAGAAATAGTGTGAGTCTTAGGGTAATAGGTAGTAGGGTGGTAAGTTAAAAGGTGATAGGCAACTAGAATAGGAATAGGGTAGTCGGCAAGATCCGACCTGGATCGACACACCCCCCTAGCTTTGAGCTCTTATAGGTTAAAGCTGCATTACGGGTCTTGGTATAGTATTAAGTCGAATATACCCTATATCTTCCTCCTCGTTTACCTTTATTAATTTAGATCCTTTCCTTAATATTAACTAAGTTTAATTAATAAACAAATGTCTCGTACTTCTGCCTTAGCAGAGCCTTTATTAAGCCATCTACTACTATTACTATAGTAAGCGTCTAGTTAATTCTAATTTAATCGTTACGTGTGAGGGGACTTTGTAGGCAGGGGGCTATAAAGGCACGATAGTGGAACAAGATAGATTGGAGAGAGACGAATCCTTGAGAAGGTGAGGCCTCAAGGGTCGAGGAGAACTATATACCACGGGCACGTGACCGACAACCATCCGAGGGCTACCCGAGGGTTACCCTAAGGGCTTCCCAAGGTGACCGTAATAATATCCCTTACATTGCCCCTCCCTTTCTTGCGATCGGCCCCCAATCGCCCTTACCTTACGGTAGGAGATGTCACGATGACGAAGTATCACATGCGAACGCTAGATGAACAAGCATCAGATTCAAAGAATTGATAGCTACGTACGGCTGTCGTGGAGACTCAAGAGGATTGCTAGAGACCTCGACAGGAATGCGGCTGCGGCTAAATCTATATTACTGTAGGACAACGGGGCGGATAATCTATCTGCCAAACGACGCTAAGGAAGGGAAAGGAAACAAATAAACAAAGGAATTACATAACAACCAGCTACGCGCACGGCGTAGTGCATGTAACGGGCAGTCCCGTAACAGGAGATTATTAAGGGCTTTGTAAGGGATATTATTGCGGTCACCTCGGGTTGCCCTCAGGACAACCTCCGGACGCCCCTCGGATGGTCGCCGGTTACGTGCCGGAGGCACGTGCCCGTAGTATATAGTCTCCACGATCCTAGAGGCCTTACCTCCTTAAGGATTCGTCTCCCTCACCAATCTATCCTATTCCACAATCGTGTTCTTATAGCCCCCTGTCTACAAAGTCCCCTTACATTTGAATCCTTCCTACTCTATTTGGAAGGGCAGCTAGCTTTAAGGACCAGATTGTTTATTTATATTTTTTGTTTATATCTACTATTCTCCCTTAAAATCTCGCGACGACCTAAACGGAAACTCTATAAATACCTTATAGAAAGCCGTCGCATTAAGGTAGGAAGGTCCCTCCAATAGTAAGAGATTGCGATAATATAAACCTCTAGGTAAGACGGCTGAACAAGCCCTAATACCCAGATGCACTAGAAGCTTAAAGACTTTTGTATACCTATAGTTACCGCTAAGGAAAACGCAGACACCCTTTATAACGAACGTAACGCTACTAGAAAGTAACCAGAACCCCTTTAGCCCTACCTAGGTTAATTAGAAGACTAAGCGCTAGAAGCAATATTAAGATCTTCCCCTAAACTAGAAATGCCAAAGGAATATACTAACGCGTCTAACTAGGAACCTAACCGGAACCCTCCCGAAAGACTACCGGCCTATAATTAATATAGTGGCGGTATATAGACTGCTTATAAGCTAAGTGGGCCTATCCCTTTAAGTAATTTAACCTAAATACTAACTTAAGACCTAAGGCTTATTGGGAAATCCGTATTAGCTACTAGTGCTAATACTACCTCTATAGCCAGAGCTTCCCTAGGCCTAAGTTTAGAAAGTTAAAACCCCTATACTAATATCCTTTAAGACGGATATTGGGAAGCTGTTATAAGGCTCTTAAAAGCTATACGGGAGGAAGCTACTAATAAATATATTAGAACCCTTTAAGGGTAAATTTAGATTTAGTAGGGTTTAATTTAAGCTAGATAAGTTCTTTTATAACCTAGCTAGGGCTAAGGGCTTTCTAGGAGCTACCTAGTACCCACCTAAAAAAGTATAGAAGACTTAGAGAGATATCTACGTAATAAATAGAAGAAAGATATAGGCTAATTAGCTAAGGCCTCCGGCAGTCTAGAACTCTATTATAGACCTAGCGCCTAATATTTGGATAATTAGGTTCGCGAGGTGGATAACTTCTTTAAGATGCTAATAATATAAGATAATATTAAGGAATGTATATGGTGGATTATTAGTAAGATTAAAAACTAATTGCTAAACCAGATTGCGTTTAATTAACTTAATAAAGAGCAAGTTACTATATGGCTATAGCTATAGACCTTTCTAAAGGGTTAGATTTAAGATCCGTATATTATATAATATAATAACGCAGAATAATTCTGGAATAGTATATAGCTAAACCGTTAAGATTTCCGCCAGTTTATAAACTTTATAGAAACTTATACCTAATAAATAGATCCAAAGCCCTTTAAAAATAAGGACGGCGGCGTCTATAAGAAGAAGAAGATTAGATTTATCTAGGCTAGAATTAAGTTAGTAATTTATAATAAAATAAAGCGCGTAAAAGCCCTACCGCGGATTACCGTATATGCGGATTTTAAATAAGTGGTTCTGAACGCCGAAGATGTAGTAAAGAACCAGACCTCTTCCAGTAAGAAGCTGGGGGGTAGCTAGAAGTATAGGTACTCTAGTAATAATATAGACCTAGTCTTTAAAGAAGCCGTTCTTAAAGAGAACTTCAGAATAGTTAAAGCCGGGAACCTTAAATAGCGGGAAAGACTCTTAGGGTTAACCTAATACCCAGCCAATACCCTTATGGGAACACTCTAAGAAGCTAAAAGGATATTCTTATTAGAAAAACAAGCAGGGCAATAAACGCACTAATAAACTAAAAAAAGAGAAGCCCTAATTGCGGACGTCTTTTGGCTATAATTAGGGTAAGATATAGAAGAAAAGACTTTCCGTATTGCTATTAAGCTACTCCCTATAGGCGAGATGCGTTAGTTCTAAGCACTATATAATAGCGGTGCCGAAATTAATCTTATATAATATAACTTAGCAAAAGAGTATAAACTTATCCCGTCGCTAGGGTGGCGGAAACCTATTATAGGCTTCCTAGATAAGCATTGGATTAAACTATATAGCGCCTATAAGCTTATAGTGTTAGTAGCTGATATATATAACCGCACTAAGGTTATCGGCCCGCAACCCTTTTAGGTGGCTAACTTTATAGGTTATAACCTTATCCTTAAATATTCTTAGCTTGTAAAAGTAGATTTTAAAATACGCTTTAAGACAGGAGCCTTTAAATACTGAAATAATAAAGAATTAGAAGGGCGTATATTACTAATAAGCTTGAAAGATATCCTAGAGGATATAGCTCTAGGCGAAATAGTATACGCTTTATATTTAAAGGAGTATCAAATTTAACCCCTGTTTTATAGTAAGATAGGTATAAAGCCTAATATAGGTAATAACCCTTCTATAATAGAGACCCTATAGGGAACTACCAGATAGGTTGCAAAGATATTATAGGGAGGTAGCAATCTCAAAGATTGTAATAGGCTCGTATAAATGCTTCTGAACCGAAGCTTGTAGATTGCTACTATACAAGAATACTAAGCTAAGGAGAAGAAGAAGTCTGTTAGAGACTGGTAAGATACAAAGGGGTCGCTAAGGCGCTAGTAGTAAGCGAGCCAATGGCGATTTTCCATCCTAGGGATGGAAAATCCTAATTAGTTGGCAGGAGTTAGGGTCCACTAAGTATAGCAGGTGGCGTTGCCCTAGTACCGTCACATCACCCCCCCCTCCTAAAAAAGCCTGCCCTTAGGCGTTGTCCAAGCTCCTTATTATTATCTAAATTGTTATAGTTATCCACCCCTTCTTCCTAGCATTTAATCCAGCTTTCTAATTAACGTGGTGGTCCAGGGAGGTTAGGGTAGGCTAGGTGGAAGTCCCATAGCTTATAGGGAGAGTACTTAAAATCAGATATAGGGTACTATTCTAGATCTTCGTCATGACCTACCTAGCTCGCACGGTATTTTAGGGTACCGCGGTCTTTCTTAACTGCTAAGATCTCTTTAACTTCCCATTCCTCATCCTCTGCAATCTAAATTGGCGGTAGGGGGTCGTTATACTATCTAGGCAATGGGTCGTCCGCGGCCTTCCGCAGTCGGTCTAAAGAGAAGATAGGGTGGATCTTCATTAACTCTAGTAGCTTAACCTTAAAAGAGTGCCCTACCTTCTTAGGGATCTTATAGGGGCCAGCCATTTAGTAGTCTAGCTTGTGGCTTAGCCTCTAGGTCTTTTAGTTCTTTATTAACACCCATACCTTATCTCCTACATAAAAGTCTACCTCGCGACAATATTAGTTTACGTCAGCCTCTTTCTTCTCTTATACTTTTTTTATAATTGCTTAGGCAGTCTCTTAGGCTTTATGCATTCTCTTAGCAAATATCTGGGCCTCTTTATAGCTAAGGCGTTCGCGGGCCGTTATAGGTCCTATAGGTCTATCCCAATTAAAGGATATTTATGGCTTGTATCCATAGATTAACTCAAATAGCAACATTCCTATACTATTATAAGGGAGCGTAAGCTGTGCGTAGTCTATTATAGGTAGTAGTTCCAACCAGTTGTCCTAGTAGTAATTAACAAAAGGGCGAAGTCGTTGGTTAAGGTACTGGTTTATAATTTTAGTTTAGCCGTCAGTCTAAGGGTAGAATGCGGTAAAGAGCTTAATCTTAATCCTAAGGATACAGCAGAATTTATCCTAGAAGTCCAATATAAATTAGGGTCTACAGTTAGAGATAATTAACTTAAGAGCGCCATAGATCCGGTAAATATTGTCAACATACATACAGGCCATATCTTTTGCGGTTATAGTCTTAAAGCAGGGAAGGAAAATAGCTTACTTGCTTAGTTAGTTAACTACCATAAAGGCCATATTATAGCCATATTTATCCTTTAGGAATAATTTAAAGTCCATTATAACATGCTACTAAGGGCGTTTAGGAACTAGCAGTGGTTATAACTATCTAGGGGTTTAATCCCTAGGGGTATCTACCCGTTTGCAAGTATAACAATTCCTAATAAACCATTTTATATTGGACAGGAGTCCTTGCCAGTAGTAGCAAGGCGCTAGTAGTTAGTGGGTCTTATCTTAACTAGGGTACGCCGTAGAGACTTAACAGTGGGCTTTACAGATCAGCTCCATTTGTAGGTTATCAACGTCTGGAACTATAAGCCGTTCTTAATATAAGAGCAGTCTGTCTTCCATTTCCAAATCAGGGTCGCCTTCCGTAGCTTAGTCGCGGAGGGCTTTTAGGGATTTAGCTATGCGGTTCGCGATTAGAATGCAGTCAATTAGTCCTATTAGTTTATCCAGGATCTCTCCTTTCATAGGCGCCAGCTCATTCTATTCAGAGTTTAGTTCCTTAAGGATACATAGGTTAAGCTGTTCGGGATAGAGGAGGGCACGTATCTAGTGCTAAGCCTTTAGCTTATCCTATAGTTCCACATCCTGTTCTCTCCAGGTAAGGGTATTAGCTTTAGAATTTTGCCTACCAGGGCAGTATATAATTGTAAAGAAGAATTAGGAGAGTATTTCAGCCCACCTAGCCTATCAACCGGTAAGCTACTTTGTTGTTATAAAATACTCAAGGGCTTTATAATTAGTATAGATTTTAATCCAAGAGTCTATATTTCTAAGCTCTACGCGCTACTAGGACAATAATTGTATAATAGCTAGCATTTCCTTATTATATACCTCGTAGTTACACTTAGCTAGGGCTATTATCTTTAAGAAAAACGCTATAGGGTACCACTCGCCATCTAGGTGTAACTATAAGAGAACTCCCGCTACTACTTTATTAGAGGCGTCCGTTTCCAGTATTAATTTAAGGTCTGGGTCATAGTAACGAAGAATTAGGGAGGAGGTAAGTCAGTCCTTTAACTCCTTAAAAGCTTCTATATAGTTATTATTAAAAACAAAAGGCGTGTTATTCTTTATTAGTTATATAAGAGGCTTAGCCATAACCCTATAGTTACGGATAAACCGACAGTAGAAGTTACAGAAGCCTAGAAAGGACTAGATACCTTTTATAGTATAAGGGGGTTTCCAGTTATATATCGCCTTAACCTTCTTAGGGTCAACTTTAATTCCTTTTATGCTAACAATAAACCCAAGGTACTTTGTTCGTTTTACTCCAAATTTATATTTCTTAATATTAACTTATAGGCCTGCATTCCACAGCCTCTCTAGGACCTTTTTAACATAAACTTAGTGCTCAAGTTTATTGTCTAAGTATATAAGAATATCATCTAGGTATGCCGTACAGAATTTATTAAGGTAGTCAAAAAGAACATTATTTATATACTATTAGTACGTGGCTGGCCCATTTATTAGTCCAAAAGGAAGAACTTTACATTTATAAGAACTGTAGCGGGTATAGAACGTTATTAGATCCTCTAATACAGGGTCCATCCTAATTTAGTAGAAAGCTTAGCGGACATCAAGCTTAGTAAAGATTTTGGCTCAGCTTAAACGTACAAGGGTCTTATTAATTAGGGGGAGAGGGTAATAATCTTTCTAAGTAATAGCATTTAGTTTCTAATAGTCAATGCAAAAGCGGAGGCCTTTATTAGGTTTCTTTATAAAGAGAATAAGGGAAGTAAAAGGGGCCTAACTTAGCTTAATAAACCCCTTATAGAGGTTATCAATTAAGTACTACTTAGTTGCTTTTAGTTCCTCCATAGTTTGCTAGTAAAGGGGGCTGTAGCCTAGAGAGTTATTAGCCTCTAGTTAAATCTTATAATTATAGATTTGGTGGGGGGGTAGCATATCCAAGGCTACTTTTAAGAACGCGTCTCTGTGGTCTAAGAGGTATATAGGGAAGAGGCGCTTAACTAACTCCTTATTAGTTTCCTCTACTAGCCCTTCTTCCTTCTCATTAATAATCCGGTTAATTTTATATAAGCTGGTTATAAAGACCTCATTGTCCTTCTAATATATATTAAAGTAGAAACCTATAGCGCTAATTGCCGCGATATCTACTATAGGGGGGTTATGTGGTAGTAGGGGTGTCCGCAGCCTTAGGGGCTTTTAGCGTATCGGCGTTATCTTTACTCCTTTTAGCTCTCGTTGCATCTTCTAAAGGTTATCCTTTAAGTCCTATTAGTATGTCTTCTTCCCCATTAGCCGGATCTCCGCAATTTAGAAGTCGTCTACGTCACTGTCCGTTCTACTTCCATAAGTAGAGTCCTCCTTAACTGCAGTCCTTCGGGGGAGTATCCTTGTTAGTACAGATTTCTTACCAGCCTCGCAACAGGCATCTTCTTAAGTAAAAGCTAGGTCGCGGTCCCTAACATCCTACTAGTAGGTAGGATCGGCCTTCGCGGCTAATGTCTTATAGTTAGTACGGATCTCTCTAACAAAGGAGGGTAACTTTGGTCTACTCTCCAGCCAGATAAACTGTCTTTATTAAACATTTAGCTAAATATCAAAGTAGGACATCCATTTTCGGCTAAGGATTATGTTATAGGACCCTAGGTCTAGGATACAAAAGGGGATACTAAACTGGTGTTGTCCATTAATAGCAATATATAGCTTTAAGACATAGGTAACCGGCTTACCGGCTTAGCCGTTATAGCCTTTTACTTAAACAGGCTTCTCTAGTCAGGTAGCATTTATATTTAAGAACTTAGCAACGTTATTTACATAAGTAGTGTTTATAAAGGCAAAGCCATTTGCTCCAGTGTTAACAAGGGCAGTTATATTAACTCTATATCCATTTCAAGATACTGTATATAGAACCGTAAAGTGTTTTCCACCTATTAGCTAACTTAGATTAATCTCTTTAAGATTAATAGGATACCCTAGGGGGGAGTTTTTTCCTAGGGTTCTTCTTTTTTTAACTCGTCAGGCGTTTCTTCTTCCTCTATCTCCTTAATATCACCTATATCCTTTAGCTCTAAGCAGGACATAGTAAAGTAACTATCCTTTCTACAATTAAAGCACGTGACCGTAGTAGGGTCAATTGGGGTGTTACGACAAGCATTAGTTAAAGGTATAGTATATAGTAGGTTAGGCGAGGTTCGCTAGTAGGCAGTCATAACCGCTTTTAGTGTAAGGGCGGTTGTAGTTTATCTTCTAACGCTAGCTCCTATTAGTGTAGCGGATAGGTTGCGGTCGCTATAGGACCTCTTTAGTCAATTAGAGTAAGCATTAATTCATTTTAGTTCTAAATCCAGCGACAAATATTAGGCTGCAAGTCTTTAGTAGGTTGGTAGGTCGTCTAAAGCTACCACAATCTTCTTTTATAGTTAGACCATTAGCTTGTCGTATAGGTCTAAACGATAGTTCTTAGGGGGGACCTGGCCTTCGCCTGCTAGGTGTAAGAATTAAGTTTAGAACTTGGTAAAGAATTAGTTCAATTTTATTATTAGGCGATTATAGTCGTAATAGGCATCCTATACTTTATTCAGATTAATATAGATAGTAGCCAGGTGCTGTATTATCTTATTAACAGATATAAACCGAACAGGTAACTCGTCCTCAAACTTGGCCTAAAGGTGTCACTAGGCGTCCCCAATAGTTCGACTAAAGAGGTAGAGCATTTTAGCTTCTTTAGAGGGGAAATAGTTATGGTTAATACGAAGCTTTCCTTATACTTAGATTCTCCAGTTCTTAAAGGTTGGGTCTACGCCGTTTAATAATAATAGGGGGTTAGAGAGCTTAATAGACTTTAATTACTTCGTTATTATATCCGTACTCTCTAGTATATTGCATTTAGTAGAGCGAATGGGTTAACTAAGGCTTCATAAAGGGGAGGCTGGGCTATTTTATAAGGTAGCAAGGCTTTCTAGAATCTCCTTTAGAGTCTCTTATATACTTTAGGCTTAAAGACAATCAACCTTCTAATTAGCTGCAAGGGCACAAATCTGCTTATATATACCTATAACGTTGTTATTATCTTTAATTTCTGATCCTAACTGGACCTTGTATTCCTCTTAGGTAGAGGCAGGTCTTTTAGATAAGCTCGCTTTAGGTACTATTATCAGCTTCCTAAGGTTTGTTAGAATTGTATAATTCGGTTTCAATTCTGGGGTTCTTTTATGGGTGCAGGTTAAGTACAGTCTAGCCTATAAAGTGGGATATTATTAGGGCCTTCTCAGGCGTAGTAGTATGGGTTTTTTAATATCTAAGTATAACGCGTCGACGCGTTATTACAGACGAAGGTCTTTTTAGGGTGGGATATTATTAAGGCCTTCCTAGGCAATGTAGGGAGAGCTTAGTATAATGTGACGGGCTTATATAAATGCTTCTAAACCAAAGCTTGTAGATTGCTACTATACAAAAATACTAAGCTAAGGAGAAGAAGAAGTCTGTTAGAGACTGGCAAGATACAAAAGGGTCGCTAAGGCGCTAGTAGTAAGCAAGCCAATGGCAATTTTCTATCCCGGGGATAGAAAATCCTAATTGGTTGGCAGGAGTCAGGGTCCACTAAGTATGGCAGGTGGCGTTGCCCTAGCACCGTCACAAAGATCTTATAAGATACTTCTATTATTATAGGTTACTCTAGCCTAAGTAATACGCGGATAGTATACTATAGTACCTTAAACGCTGTGTTAAGGAATTCCCTACCCTCTACTAGCTACCGTATAAAACTATTTAACGTATAGTGGCAACTATATATAAATAGCCACTATAGCGCGCGACGCTGCCTATAAGCGTTTTAAGGGAGCTCTAGGACCTACCCAATAATAATATAGAGGACGAACGCGACCCTAATTTATTAAATATTCCGGTAGGCCTAAGGGACTTACTAAGGGTATTTTTGGGTAGGTAGGCTAAAGCCCTTTTACAGAACTTGGAATACGATTATATAATTAATCTAAAAGAAGGTAAGTAGCTACTAAACCTTTTTATTTATAACCTCTCTTATAAAGAGCTTAAGATCCTATAAAAGTACCTTAATAGCTTACTAGAAAAGGGATGGATATGGCCTAGTAAGTTACCAGTAGGCGTGTTGATCCTCTTTATCCCAAAACTAAATGGGACTATAAAGCTATATATAGACTACCGCGGCCTTAATAAGATTATAATTAAGAACCGCTACCTACTACTACTGGTTAGTAAAATGTTAGATTAACTATCTAGGGCGAAGATCTTTACGAAGCTAAATTTATAAGACGCCTATTATAGGCTCTGTATTAAAAAAGGGGATAAGTAGAAGACCGCCTTTAAGACCTAATACGGCCACTTTAAGTATCTAGTAATGCCTTTTGGGCTAGCTAATACACCTATAATATTCTAATTATACATTTATAGAGCCTTAGGGGGACTAGTCAACCGTATATATATCGTTTATTTAGATAACATTCTAATCTACTTAGAAGATAAGGATTAGCATAAGTAATATATCCGTAAAGTGCTAGAACGCTTAGATAATTAGGGCCTCTACGCTAAGGCATTAAAATATATCTTTAATACTAAGTAGGTCGAGTTTCTAGATTATATTATAACACCTATAGGCGTAGTTATGGACCTAGTATAGGTATAGACGATTTAAGAGTAGCTAGAGCCAGAGAGCTATTAGGATATTTAAGTATTTCTAGGCTTTACCAATTTTTATAGGCGCTTTATTTATAACTACTTAGACATTACCCGGTACCTATCTAACCACATTACTAAAGCTTCTTAAGACCCGGCCTAAGGAGTAAAAGGCTTAAAGGCAGGAAGGAAGAAAACTAAGAAGGGACTAACTAAATGGTATAAACTATGGATATAGCCTGGAAAGGTTTAGGAAGCCTTTTAGGAACTACCTGTAAAGTTTATAAAAGCTCTACTACTACGGCATTTTAACCTAGATTAGCCACTGATAATGGTTACTAATGTATTAAATTTTGCTCTTGCTAGTATCCTACTATAATTTAATAGGCATTTAGACGTTACCCAGCTCTATTAGAGACCAGTAGTATTCTATAGTAGAAAATTCTAGGGACCTAAAGTTAGGTATTATACCCATAATAAGGAACTGCTGGCTATAGTTAACTGCTTTAAATAGTGGCGACACTACCTTAAGCACGCGAGCTATACTATTTATATACTCTTAGATTATTATAATCTACACTACTTTATAACTATAAAGGAGCTTATACCTTAACAGGCTAGATAGGTAGAGGAGCTTATATAATTTAATTTTGAGATTGAATATAAGCTAGGGGAAAATAACCCTACTAATAGACTGTTATAACGGCTAGACTATACTAAAGGCTTTAAAATAGGAGAAGGAAAATAGATAATAGATATCTTACTCCCTATATTATAGAATAAGCTCTAGGTATAGGATACTTAAACACCTATAGCTCTAAGCGCTAAGTCTTAGGCGGTGCAAACCCTATTGGCTTCTACTAACGTTCTAGCTAGTACCCAGTTTATTACTAATAAGGGTCCAAATATACCTGGATAGAACGTCCCCAACACACTTTTAAAACCTAGTAATATATTACCTCTAATTGCTAAGCTGTCCCTTTAAACTAAAAGCGAAGCTATAAAGTAATTGGAACCTAAAGCCCTATAAAGACTAAAGGACTTTAACCTTATAGCGGCCTTCCTAACGTATATATACTGAAGAGTTATAAGATCTATAGTACTATTTAGTCGCGTACTTAGAGCAGTATAAGACGAAACAGCTTTTACCTAGGAACTATCTGAAAGGTTAATAGATCTTATTTATAAGGTGCAATAGAGGGACGCCTCTTATGCTATTTATAATGCGGAAGTAGACCGGAAATGTAATAGAAAGGAAGCTGCTAGGCGCTATTATTAGGAACTAGACCTAATAGGCCTACTGCGTAGATATAGTAAGGTTTAGGTACTATAAAAAGCAAATCTACGTTAGAAGATTTTTATAAAGAATTATAATAATCCTCTAGGCGGCCACTACGGTTAAGCTAAGATAGTGGAATTACTTTAACGCAAATACTATTAGCTAAAGCTTAAGTAGGAAGTAAAGGAGTATATTAGCTACTATAAGAAGTGTTAAGTATATAAAATCTAAAGGTATAAGCCATGGGGTTTACTTGAATCTGTTCCCCCCACTAGTAAGCTATAGCAATATTACGCTATAGATTATAACGGAACCTTATAGCAGGAACTACAGTGGGTCCTATTATTAGGCTAGGTATATAGGTAAGAACAAATCAACAATATAATAATAACTGGTGAAGTGGTTACCCAATAGATTAACTCCAATTATATTCTAAGATTCACTACAAGGAGAGAACTATCTATGGTAGGGACTAAGGTCCTTTAAATACACAACTATACTCCTAAGAAATCCTCTTTTATACGTAAGGTACGTGTTATACGTGTTATATATAGATGTATACTACGTATACTCCATATACCGCGTATAACATTATATAACTCGCTTACTATTCCTTATTATATGGTTCCACCAGATCCATTCTAAACCGTACCTATATTAACTAACTAGCTTCCTACAACTCTTCCCCAAGTAGTTATAATATTGTACTTAAAGCGTTTGTAATACTATCTCCCTTCTCTTTATCTTCGTCCTTAAAGATTCCTAACATCTCCAAGTTGTCCACTAGAGGTGTAATATCCGTTTAATTAGTCTGGTTAATATCCTTGCTTATTATGCCTAAAGCTTCTTCTTCTTTACAAGCGTAATGTTATGCTCGCACTGTGGCTACTATACTGTCGCTTAGTGAGATAATGTCGTCTCCGTATTCTTATTATATAAAAGCGGGGTTAGTATATGTTATAATAGTAAGTCCCTTATCTTAACAACCCTTATTTTACTTAGAGTGTACTAAAGCAAATATTTAATTGTCCTATAATGTTCGCTCTGTTTCTAACGCTAAGTATGCACGTCCTATAACTCTTAATAGTCTTTTAGTTCCCTAAGTAACCTATTATAGGGTCTCGTGTTTAATCTGCTGCTGTAAAGCTTAATAGTAAGCTCTTAAGCGCCTTAGATAAGCTTTATTATTTACAGAAAGCGGAGTAGAAGGCTATAGCTACTTAACAGCGTGCCCTTAAAGCCCGTTTATTGGCCTCTGCCCGTCTTCTTTGTCTTAAAAAAGTGCATAAGAAGGTCCGTTCTAAGGAGTAGAAACTTGTTTAATAGGGTTTATCTAAGCTGGGTAATAAAAGGACTAGCTCTCCTTCTATAAGGGAAATAACTCTAAGTAGCTTAGCAATTGCTCCTCTTAGGTCCCCTTTAGGTGACTTATTCTTTGGCGATCCTTCTTTATTAATATTACCTAACCTGCTTTCTTTTAATACTCCTATATCTTTCCTATAGCGTTCTTTAAGTTGCTTAGTGGTTTCTAGGTAGTCTCACTATAGCCTATCTACTTTACTTTATACTATGTTTTGTTATCTACATCCTTATAACTAATAATCTTTAAAACTTGCTATTTATCTTCCTCTTGTTCTCTATACGTGTCTGCTTTATAGACTGGTGGCTTAATATTCCTATATACTGGCTCTAGCATTGCAACGTGTTGTATAGGGTAGATTTTTATTTTGGCTAGTAGGTTTAACTTATACGTAACTAATAAAATTCTTTACTTAACTTTAAAAGGTCCTAGTCTGACGTAGTCTAATTTCTTACTTAGTTGTCAACTCTTGAAATTTTTGTGTAGTAGCTATACTTTATCCCCCTCCTTAAGATCTGGTCCCTTAGATCTCTTAGCATTATAGTACCTTTTTATTCATTCTTATACTAGTTTAGCTGTTTCTTTAAGGTCTATATAAAGATTTATTAATGTCTCCATTCTTTGCTTAGCTGTGCTACTCGTCTTTTTTGCTTAATATGGCGATAACGATATTCTTAGCTTATATCCGTAATTCGCCTTAAATAGTAATGTCCCTATTCCTTCTTATAGTATTGCATTGTATACAAACTATATAACTGGTAATAACGATACCTAATTATTTTGTGCGTAATTAATATAGTGCCTTAGATACTACTCTAGTGTCTAGTTTAGTCTTTCCATTTATCCGTCTATCTGCGGATAATATACTATAGATATTGCTATGCGAACTCCCTATTCTACCAGAAACACTTTCTAAAATACTGCTATAAATCTTAGATCTCTGTCTAATATAATCTTATCTAGTGCTCTGTATCTTGCAAATACTTCCTTTATATAGATTCTAGCGACATCTTCTACTAATATCTCTTTAGTATATGCTATAAAGTATCCCCACTTTGTTAGCTTATCCACTATTACTAAAATTGCGTTATAATCTTATCCTATAATAGGATCTCTTAACTTTGGTAACTTAATAATAAAGTCCTATAATATAACCTCCTATGGTCTTCCTGGTGTCTTAATAGGTTGTAGCCCTCTATATAGCTTATGCCTTATTGGTTTGTTTCTTTGGCAATCTAAATATTTCTTTATAGAACTACCAAGACCCCTAACTATTTAATTATAGGGTTCTCTCGTAATTCCTTTCTCTTATAATATTTATAAATCCAGAGAGAACTTTTGGAGCTCTTGCTGCACCTGGCCTAAAAAGACCAAACCAACTAAAAGAACCCTGAAAAACACCCTAATAATCCCCTAAGATGCATGCATCACAGGGGAGGCACAGGTGGAACGACGGTGGTATGTAGTCGCGTGCGACCGCCAGACCTATACCTAACAATGGCCCCCTATAACAACAACAAGGACGGGCGAATACTATACTAGAAAGCAGAAATACCCCAATTAAAAAGGTATCTAACAAAATATAAAGCCTATTAGACGCGTCTAGTATCTAGAACTATAGGGGAGTATCTATTAGCTATTACGAACTAATATAGCTAGTAGAATGGCTCCAGTCCAGCAAACCTTAGGCACCCCTCTAGTAAACCCTTAATCAAATCCTCCAACGGCTAAACAAAATTGAAGATAAATAAAACTTCCCCCTATAAGCGAACCGCACCTGGGCCGCCATAGCTGCGCTTCTATAGTATAGGGAACCTACCCCCCTAAAAACAACAACCGGGTATATAATCACAATACGACTAAATATAGAAAAGGCAGAGGAACTTAGGGGATAATCAAAAACAGAAGTTCTTATAAAGATTCGCAAGGAGGTCTATAACGCCATCACAGTCCAATACCTTAGGAGTGGAGACATTAGAGTCACCCTAAAGGACTAATAGGCAAAGGAACGGGCCGTAAGGGCAGGGAACAGGCTAGGAGAGCGTATTAGCATAAAAGTGCTTCGTAAAGATTACTTAGTTAAAGTCCTGTCGGTTCCCATAAGCCTTAGGGTAGAAAGGGGACGCCAGGTAAACAATATAGCAACTATATAGAAGATAGTAAAACAAATAGAACGCCTTATACTAGGACTCATAATTACCTAGATTTAATAGCTTTAACAGGAAAATACAAACCAAGCATACAATAAGAACAATAAGAGGATATAAGGGGCGCTAGAGACTCGCTAGGGAGACAATAGATAAACGCATAGCTCCCTTATCATCAGCGTATATATACTAGGAATGCAAAAACTTTTTATCCAAAAAGGAATAATTATAAATGGCCTTATATACAACACAAGGCTCTATAACCATAGACTACGCCTAGAACGATATTATTGCTATATATAATAGGGACACACCCAATCCATATACACAGCACAGGTATGCTACGGCCACTATATAGGCCCCCACAATACAAGATAATATACAAATTAAGACTAAATAAAATGCGCGAACTGTCACCAAAGCACACATAAGGCATGGGAGAGAGAAGACTGCATTAAATACAGGAGACGGAAGAAAAGGGCTTAATAGCTACGGGAATAACTGCATACTAGGTTATACAAATGGAAACAACAGGCGATAAGCTAGGGGAATATAGGTGTCTTCCCAGCGTTTCCTACCTTTAACACTAGGGGGCTAAGCCAGCTATCCCAAGCCTTAACGGGCCAAAAGCGACGCCGCGTAACATTACCAGACCGAATAGGGACATAAGGGACATATAGGATATAAGGGAGAAGACGCCTAGTAGGAAGACCCCCATAGACGGCTATGGCAAGTTTAAGGCCGGGATAATTAAGAATTAGATTTAACGCGGCAAATACAATATATATAGCTAGCTTATAAGGGGCACATAGCCAACCGGCGAGAATGGGGGAAGAACCGGAGGCAATAATAGACTTAGATTTAGAAAGGCTAGTAGGAACATAAAATATAGAAATAGAAAGCTCTATATAAAATAAGTAGTGGCTAGGGAGTAAATACAGAAGATAGAAGTTCTAAACATTTTAGAGAAAGTGGAAATGAAAGAAGTAAGGAGTAAAGGAGAGGCAAAGGACCCCCACTAGGGGTCCGCCACTTGACCATTATATAGTATAACTACGGCAATACGAACCACTGTCTAGTAAGGCCCCTACTAGATAGTCTAGACCCAGAGAAACACTATATTCTTACTATATAAGAGCCGTATTACAATACCTATATATAATTAATATACTGCCCCTAAGGATTCCAGCTCCTATATAAACCAAAAGCAGCCATACGCGTATACTTTATAATTAGCAAAAATATTAACCTTGCCTTATAGTTATAGCAGGCAGTTAACCTAGATATTGCAGTTATAACTATCTAGACATATAGGGGACTAGTATAAATTATTAATATCTATAACCCTAGGGTTAAAGGGGTAGCATAGACAGAGAATATTATATCTATAATAAGCTTGCTAGAAACTGAATATGCGGAGTTTATTCTACTAGGAGATATAAACCTCCACCACCTATAGTAGGGGGGCATCCATATTGCTGCTAATTGACAGGTAGAGTGCCTACTAAGAGCTATAAATAACGGGGGCCTTAAGCTAGCTACCCCCCCAGGTGTAATTACATGGCAATAGGGCACCGCTAAAAGTATAATTAACCTTACGATTATAGACGAAAACCTATACCAGAGACTTAAAAGGTGCTCCCCTAAAGAAGAATAGGTACTTACCTTAAACTATATCCCTATCCAGATATAACTAGATCTGGACATTAAGGCGCAACCAAATAGTAAAAGATACGCAATAAGGAAGCTTAACGTAGATAGCTTCCTTAATATAATTAAATAACAACTCTAAGACTTAGAAGAAATCCACCTAATACTAAATAAGCGAGGCTTATTGGCTACCCCCAAGAAAATTAATTAAAGACTAGAAAGAATCTAGGCAGTAATTAAAAGTAGGCTGGAAGAGTACTGCCTAGTTTCAAAACTAGGCCCCTATACGCGATATACATGGTCCGCACAGTGCGCGGCCCTTGTAGCCAGCCAATGACGAGCAAGGAGGAAATATATAAGCAGCCACGATTCTAAGGACGAGAGATAATATAAAGACACAAGAAACCAGCTAAAGAATACCCTAAAAAAAGAAGTAAGGAATAACTGGAGATAGTTTATAAACAAATACACTACTATAGTAGGGTAAAATGTCCCATGCTTAGTGTCTTAGCATTTTCCTGTATTTATTAAGCTTCAGCTTTCCTCCTTCTTTCCTCCTTATCTTACATACAATCACGAACCTACCGGAATACATTCTTTTCTTTCTTTATTACCGACAGAGAGACAGATAGATAGACAGACTGACTAACTAACTAATAGATAGATAGTACCGTGACTTTCCTATCTAAGAGACACCGTACCCTTCTACATATTATTTGGCATTCCACGTAGGGACGACGGCAAGCTCTTTGGATTAGAAGTCTAGTACTACATACATAGAAGACATACAGGAATATACTACAACTGCCGAAGAACCGCTAGCTATAGAAGAACAACTAACTACAAAAGAACCAATAGACAAGACGGCAGAACTAGAGAACTAGAGAACTAGGTAGTATTAGATAGTAAGGGGAACCAAGCAGACCCTAAACAGAAAGACAGCGGAAAAGACAGATAGCTAGACTTAACGCATAGGCTAAAGAGTGGCAATAGGAAGCAAAATGGTGTAGGTTAAAAGGTCTTAGGAGTTGGGTTTAGTGCCTATACTTAGAAATTTGGCGTTAAGCGAACCAGCGAGCCAATCAGATAACTACCAGCGGTCGAAATCTCGCCACCCGTGCGCGCACGAGTATGGCCAGAACGTTATTAAAGATACAAAGACGACAAGCCAAGGGCCAATTAGTTAAATAGAAACGAGATCTAAGATATCTAGCAGCGAAGAAAGCTAGCGCTACCCTTTAAGAATAGAGACAATACCGAGCAAGGCCGTAAGCACATAAGATTAAATCTGCCTTTAAAAGCTTCCTATTCTGGCTTAGCTTTATCCTCTTTTAAGTTATCTAGATTATATTAGCAGCGGCCCTAGAGGCACTCCGTAAGGACCTACCGTACAAAACAACAGCAGGCTAAAATAGATGGACGTATTAAGACCCGGCAGTAGTAGAAGATAAAGATTCCGTACTCTCCCAGGAAGACCTCCCCTTAGGCATTAAGAAGCAGGCGCCTTCCGTTAGGGACATAGCTGTACAAGTAGACCAGCTAAAGCATGCACCTATTAATGTCCCGCTAGGACAGTTATCTGGGACATCCTCTATTAAGACTATAGCTATGCAAACAGACCTACTATAGCGTTTACCTGTAACACCTAGGACCGATAACCCTCAGCAAATAAAGAATAAAAGCCATAGGGATTACCTGCAAGCTCCCAAGAATGCATTACCTTATAACTAGTAGTTAATGGCTTAAGACAAGATCTGCGTTATAATTTAGCCTATGCCAGCCCCAGGAACTGTTAGAACTCCCTACTTCGCAGGGCAGAACATGTTATAGTTTATTAAACAGTACAAACGGCTATGCACCCAACATCATGTAATAAGTAAGGAGAAGCACCAGGGCCTTCTAGAGTACTATAATTACTAAATAGGGATATAGATCCAAAGCTTGCCTAAATTTACAGCTGGCAATTAGATAGAGCTTATAAGAAAGCTTAGGGCAGAATACCAAGCAAACAACTACTATCAACGCATGGAGACAAGAGACTTTATAAAAGCTTTCATTCAAAAATCTACAGAACAGCCAGGCGAATTACGTTACTATATACAGGACTTTACTACTATCTCAGCTAAAGCGGTAGCCGCAGGAAACCTTACTAAGCAAGAGAAGGGGTAGTTGTTTATGCAAGGACTTCCTGTTAAATACCGCAGGCACACAATGGAACAAATAGGAGCCGTAGCAGACAAGCCTAGCACCCTTATATTTAAAAGACTAAAGGAGGCCGTAGAGTCAAGGATAGTGGCTATAGAGGGCGCCAAGCAAATGGATATCCTTCCAGAAGAAGACGCCCTAAATGTCCAGCTTATACAGAAGCTACGGCAGCAAAGGGATAAGCTCGACCACAGGAGAGAAGGAAGGCTTCTAAACTCAGGTATACACAGAGGAGCCCTAACGCAGCAGCAGTCACCCTCTACTATAGACCAAGAAATGGATGAAATGCTAAGCTAACTAAGGAGTCTAAAACTGACCAAGACGGAGCTTACGGCAGCTGCACAGTTAATGCCGTTTCTTAACCAAATCCGGATAGACCCAAGGAAGTTCACAACACTGCTAGATCAGGCCGCAGTTTAAGGCTCAGCACAAGAATATAAAGACTGGCAGAAAAGCAGCCAAGCTCCCTTTATCCCATAAGGCTGTCAATCTCCGCAAGACTTTCAACCTCCGCAAGACTTTCGATATCCGCACGATTTTCAATATCCACAAGATTCCACCGCCTTTAGACGGCCGCAGTAGAACGTACAAGGTCAGCAAGGTACGCGAGGACAAGGCCTACAGACCTGTTTTAGATACAGAGGAGGTTACCGTTTCACCTAGTACAAATGCCAAGGGTTTAAGGATCTTGTTCAGTAAGGATTTGTGCATCTGTCTAATCAAGAAAGACTAGTAGCTGGGACACACAAACGACCTAGACCAGTACTTCCGTGGCTCGGCAATAAAGGACGGCTAGAAGGTATCAAGAACTGGCTCCATATATACCAGGGAACAGACCTAGGCAGGCCAAAGGAAGAATAGACGCAGCAGCAGGCCCCTATAGGACGAACGGATTTTACTGCTTTCTATAACAGAGTAGTACTTAAGAGCAGTGACAAAATACGCATGAACTGGGAGGACTACTATTAAGTACGGCCCACGGATTTAGTAACGCCCAACTAGCAACGTCCGCAGACTCGCCCGACCCCTAGAGACAGCCGTATAACCAGGACAACCGTCGAGCCGCAAGCTCTACCGCAGGAGAAGAATGTACGACTAGGAGAATGCATCCAGATTATATCACGGCCTGCGGATAAGACGGTAGAGGCTAGGAAGAAGAATAAATCTTCTAATCCTTAGAGACGGTCTTAGAGACGGACGCTTGACTAGGTCAGCCATTAACAGTAGGCTCCGCAGCAGGCTCCGCAGTAGGTGTAGGATATTCGACTAGGGGACAGTTAAGTTCTAAGGTGGGGGAGGGGACGCAGGTAATAACCGTATAAAAGATTTCTATTTTATCTGCTTAATTACTGTATTTCCTAAAGCTCCTTTTATATTTACTTTCTTGACCGCGACGCGTCGTTAAACGCGTCGACCTACTGTAAAAGATATTAGTTTAGCTTACCGCCTATTAATAAACTAATAGCGATTTTCCATCCTAGGGACAGAAAATCCTGATTGGTCTATTTAGCAATAGAGCCGGCAGAACTCTACACCGCCCCTAGAATTCGAATGCGCTAGCTACACAATAAGAACAGCACAAAGAGCCTTAGTTAATTACACGGATATAGAGCTGATTGTATAATATAGAGCCAGACGCAGAGCCTTAATTAAACGACTGTACGGAAGCCTTAGTTAATTAAATAACTATATAGAAGCCACGGTTAATTAGAGAGTCGAATTAAGCTAAAGTCTTAATATTAGTATGTTACCGTCACTAAATTAAGTTAGTTAAATGTTATTAAATTAGAGCCTTTAACTGGGCCAACCTTATTCCTTATTTAAACAACAACTAATTGCAGTATGACTATTACTGCCATCCAAATTTAGTACTGCACTAGCTACACAATAAGAATAGACACTGCGGTAAGGAAGGGACCTACATAAGGGCGGCAATATAACATTAGAAATTAAGTACTGCGGAAATAGTAAAGCAGTATACAAAGAGGCACTAACAAAGATGCTCTATAAGAAATTGTATAGAGGGTATAGCTAACCACGTTAAGCCTAAACTATCCTTATATAACTAAAGACGGAACTAAGCTATATCTAGCTAAGCCAGTAAAGGACCTTACTAAGAATTATAAGGGGAACAGGAATTGGATATACAGGAGCTGGCACTTCTTAAAGGTTGTCTTGACAAAAGGACTATATTATAGACATAAGGGCAAGGGATATATAACAGAGGTTATAATAACTAAGAAGCTACCACCGGATGGTTCTAAAGGACGACTTAGATAAAGTGCAGAACCAGTAGGATAATAACAAAGAGACTAAAAGTAGAAGATAATCCCTAAGGTTCTTAGGCTAGAAGAAGATCAAGGATATACTAAAGGAACCAAAAGCAAAGACGGCCTAGAAAGGGAAGAAAGCAGCTATTAAGGATATCCTAGAAGAGCACTGGGCCCGCGGAAATAGTTTACTAGAAACTACCATTTATGCTTATAAGAAAGGAAGTCTTAAGACAGGTCTCTAGATTAGACGTCTAGTAGATACTAAGAGCCTTAATTAATTATAGATACAGAGCTTTAACCAAATAGCTATATAGCCAGAGTCTTGATTAACTATCCGTAGATACAGAGCCTACGGATATAGAGCTTTAATGGAACGTCAACGGATTTAAAAGCTTTGATTAAGTATGCAACAATACAAAGCCTAGGTCGTATGTACAACAAAAAACGCCTTAAGTCAAGCTAGAGCCTCAGTTAAATCTTAATTAGTTAGACGCCGCCTCTATAGTTAAGTCGGATTAGCTAAAGCTTTTAGTCGGGCCGACCTAATACCCTATTTAAATATTAGTTAATTGTACGTTGTCACGGTTAAATTAAATTAGTTACTATTGCCGTTAGACGTCTTTAATTAGCAGTTAAAGGTCCTATAATAGTAGATAGATAGCCTCTATAGGAACCTCTCCCTTTAACCCTCCTTTATTAATTAATTGCCGCCCGTCTTAACGCCCACGGACTGGTTAACCAGAATGGTCTTTCCTACAGACGTAGATACGGATCTCTACACAGAGTCTTACACAGAGTCGTACGCAGAGTCTACAGATATGGAGTATACAGGTGTAGAGCCTTGATTAGATAACAGTACGGCAGCTTAACTAGACGCCTATATATACGAAGCCTTAATTAAATGGCAGATGCGGAGCCTTAACCGATCGCACGCCTATATAGAGGTCTTAATTAATTATCTATAGATACAGAACCTTAGTTATATATACTACTAAAAACACCTTAAGTTAAGCCAGGGCCTTATTAAATCTTAATTAGTTAAACGCCGTCTTCGTATTTAAGTTAGGACAGTCAGAGCTTTTAACCGGGCTGACTTTCTACCTTAATCGAACAACCGAATAATTAGTTGCAGCACGTCGTCGCCGACTAGTTAGACAGTCTTTATCAGGCAGTTAAGGCAGGCACGCAGGCACGCATACGGGCACGCACGTAGACATGAACGTAGAGTATACAATGCAGAGCTACTAATGCACAGCTAGATGCACAGCTAGACGCAGAGCTAGATGCAGAGTTTTAATATTAAATGACTAACTAAACAATCAAACCAAGCCAGAGCCTCTGCTATCTTAATTAACTGCCCTGCCGTTACCGCTGCTACTGCCACTATTCCGTCTAGCTATTTCGTCCCTGCTGTCTCGACTGGCTGTTCCGTCTCTACTGTTCTATCTTGCTGTGCCGGATCTATACCGTTGCGAGATCTGCTAGATAGCTGTTCCGACCGACTGCTACCAACCGACTGCC
>Ga0307507_10002376_pt1 | contig 39795 bp, 34 predicted proteins | sample 7_EM_MG_FD_207223 | JGI IMG/M metagenome (GOLD analysis project Ga0307507, IMG submission 207223) | Populus trichocarpa ectomycorrhiza microbial communities from riparian zone in the Pacific Northwest, United States - 7_EM | ecosystem: Host-associated > Plants > Roots > Unclassified | place...
GGCCAACATCTCGCACAACGAGGCCGGCAAGGCACTGCTGACCCGGATCGCCACCGACCACCCGACGCTCAGCAAGGCCTGGGCCGACTCCGGCCACAAGGCCAAGGCCGTCGAACACGGCGCCACCCTGGGGATCGACGTCGACGTCGTGCCAACCCCCAGGCAAGGCCGGGGCTTCCAGGTGATCGCGCGCCGCTGGGTGGCCGAGCGATCCTTCGGATGGATCATGATGCACCGCAGGCTCGCCCGAGGCTACGAGACCAAACCCGAACACTCCGAGGCGATGACACGCATCGCAATGATCGACAACCTCGCTCGCCGCGCAACCGGCGAAAGCACCATGACCTGGCATCGTCCATGAAATACCACTCAGAGACGCGAGACGTCCTCTAATATGCGCGAACCGCCCGACGACACGTCACGGCCTCAAAGTCTTCCGCGCTCGTCCCGGTTTGATCACCGGATGCCATGGAAGGTGAGGACGTCGGCCGGGTTGAGGCGGGAGCGGCGGGCGCTGGCGGTGTTGCCCCAGTCGGTTTTGCGTAGGGCGGCGCGGACAGTGGAGTGCTGCGCCGTGAATACGGGTCGGCCTTGCGGGCGCGGACCGTGCTGTCATCTTCGCGGACGCGTTCTGCGCCTACTGCCGGCCGATGATCCCGATGAGATCCGCCTGGCCCGTGCCGTGGACGACATCACAGCGTGCGCCGCCGGGTCGTTGACAGGGTTGCGCGGCGAATAGCACGGGCCGTGGTTGCAACGCCAGCCCGAGCAGCAGACACACGGCGGTGTGCCGGGAGATGCCCGTCGCCAGCGCAGACAGCACAGGCGCCCCAGCGCGCCCGGCCACTTCCCGCACCACTGCCACACGCGCATCTCGGCGCACGCAGCACGCTGGATGCGGAGACACGCTGCGCACACCGGGCACCGCTTCCGCACCTACACGGGAAATCCGGACTCGACCACAAAGCCGACGAGAACCCGTCGGCGCGACCGGAGCCGCCGGGGACGGCACGCACGTGCGCATCGATACGGCCAGAGAGACACTGTGCTCCGGCGGCAACATCGGCCGCCTGCAGACGGTCGCCTCGGGCGCGACGCCGGCCGACTCGCGCTGCGACGCGCACCGACCCAGGCCCTCGCAGACTTCCAACCCCGACCCACACACGCAGAAGGGCAAGCCATGGCCGACCGTTCGCCCGTCGCCCGCCCCGTGATCGCCATCGCGGGTCTGGGCATCGAGTCCTCGACCTTCTCCCCGGCCCGCACGCTCGCCCCAGCGTTTCATCCGCAGCGCGGCGAGCAGATCCTGACCCGCTATCCGTTCCTCGCGCCGGGCACCGAACTGCGCGAGGCCGCCACGTGGCACGGCGCGCTCCTCGGCAAGGCGCTGCCCGGCGGAATGGTCACGGCCGAGGCGTACGCCGCGCTCGCCGACGAACTCACCGATCGCCTCGCCGCCATGCCGCCGCTCGACGGACTCTGGTACGACATCCACGGCGCAATGACCGTCGAAGGCATCGACGACGCGGAGGCGCTGTTGCTGACCCGGATCCGCGAAGTCGTCGGCCCGGACGTGGTCATCTCGACCTCGATGGACCTGCACGGCAACGTCTCGCGCGAACTGGTGCACCAAAGCGACCTGATCACCTGCTACCGGACGGCCCCGCACGAGGACTACCTCGAGACCAAGCAGCGCGCTCTGCGCAACCTCATCGACCTGCTGACCTCGGGCGCGCCGCTGCCGGTCAAGGCCTGGATCCCGGTGCCGGTACTGCTCGCGGGCGAACAGACCTCGACCCGCATCGAGCCCGCGCGCGGCATCTACGGGGCCGTGCCCGAGGTCGAGGCGCTGGACGGGGTGATCGACGCGGCGATCTGGGTCGGCTATGCGTGGGCCGACGAACCGCGCAACCACGCCGCGATCGTCGTGACCGGCCAGGGCGAAGCCGCGGTGAAAGCGGGAGCCGAGCGCTTGGCCAAGGAGTTCTGGGACGCGCGGCGCGACTTCGCGTTCGTCGCCCCGACCGGCAACGTTGATCAGTGTCTTGATCAAGCCCTCGCCTCGAGCGCGCGACCGTTCTTCATCAGCGACAGCGGCGACAACCCCACAGCCGGAGGCGCCGGCGACGTGACCTGGGGACTCGAGCAGATCCTCGCACGCCCCGAGTTCAAGGACCCGCACGGCCCGAGCGTGATCTACGCGTCGGTACCCGGACCCGAGGCGATCGACACGGCCATCGGCGCCGGAGTCGGCGCGACGGTGACCGTCACCGCCGGAGCCACGGTGGATGACCGCCACGCGGGCCCGATCACTATGACAGGCCTCGTCCATGCGATCCGGCACGGCGACCGCGACGCCGAAACAGAGGTCGTACTCCGCGTCGGCAGCGTGCACGTGATCCTCACCCGTCTGCGCAAGCCATACCACCACGAGCACGACTTCACCGACCTCGGCCTCGCCCCGCGCTCGGCGGACATCGTCGTCGTCAAGATCGGCTACCTGGAACCCGAACTGTTCGCGATGGCCGCGGACTGGCGCCTCGCGCTCACACCCGGCGGCGTGGACCAGCAACTCACCCGGCTCGGCCACCACCGCATCCAACGCCCGATGTTTCCATTCGACCCCGACATGGCCGACCCCGATCTCCGCGCCCGCGTCATCCCCCCGTCGCCCGCCGAACTGCTGTAACGCATTTCGGCGGGTTCCACCGACAGCGCAACGGATCGGGTGCAATCCCGACCGGTGCGGTTACGTTGATAAGCGGTGTACGGCAGATCATCACCGAGGAGTGAAGTCGCCTCGTTTAGCGGTTGTGGTGCCCGGATGCGAGACGGTTACCGGCTGCTCCTTCAAGACGACCAAGTCCGAAGGAGAGACCAGCGCGATGGCCGCTGCAGACAATGCGCCGTTGTCCGCCGTCCTGGAGGAAAACCAAGGCAGAACCCAACTCGCCGCTGTCACCAGCGCGCTGATTTCGCCACTTGTTCTGGGCAGCGCAACCAAAGCCGGTCGGCAGCCCCACTGTGGCGTGGAATCAACGATCCCACCCACGGACACCACAGCGACCAGGAGACCTCGATGCCGCCAGAAGCGCGAGCGACTACGCAGGTCCGCGATCCACTCCGCAGCTCTCGCCTCAAGACCCACCCACCGCCTCGGGTCGCCCCACCGGAACGGATGCCACGCAGCACACGACGGCACGCGAGCCTGTTCTCATTTCTCCCGCGCAACGCCGGCGCACCGTGCCCACGACACGCCCCGGGCGCGCAAACGAGCGCCAAACTCAAACCAGAGAGAGATGACAGTATCGGGTGTTCAAGCGCTACTCCCCCTCGGACACGTTTTTACCCAGCGTCTCAGCGTTTTTGGGCACGCCTGGTTGGCACCCGAGGGAATCCTTGGTCAGGTTCCGGGGCGCTCGTCATCGCTTTTCTCTGTAGGTCACCTGCTTTCTGACGCCGCCTGGGCGTCTGTCGGTTCGCTCCTCGTGCCGCCCCTGCGGGGCGGCCTTGTCGAGGATGAGTCTGTCTCCTTTCGTTTCAGGGACGGGAAGTCGCGCTACACGGTGACGCGTGCGGGTGGCCGGCTGTCGGCCCCCAGTGTCCGGGTTCTGGGGTCATAGCTCAGCACGAGGGCGCGCCTGCGCAGGTAATCGATCACCTCCTCAGGGCTCGCGGTCGTGGCGCTGACGATGACGGTGCTCGCAGCGCTCTTCGTTCCCGTGCGACTGATAGCCGCGGTGGCCCGCGGGCCGATCGGCCGGGCGGGTTCGAGCCGGGTGCGCAGCAGGGGCAGGCGTGCAAGCAGGTCGCGCTCGCACACGAACGCGTTCCCAGGTCCGGTGGGATCGGGGGCGGTGGCGCTGCCGCGTCCGTGCCGGCAGCGGTAGGCGGCGCTGCCGTGCGACCAGGCACCCTCCATCCGCCGTCCGCACAGCGCGCAGGCCAGCATCCCGGTGAACCGGTAGCTGTGCCGGGCCCCGGTCGGCGCGGGGCGCCGGCCCTGCACCGCGAGGAAGTCGCACTCGGACACCAGCGCGGGATGCGTCGGGCGTTCGGAAAAGACCCACTGGTCGGGCGTGGTACGTCGACGCACCTTGCGGTACCCCAGGGCCGGGTTGTCCGCGTCGACCAGGACCCGCTCGGTGCGCTCCCGACCCCACACCGTGCGCCCGGTGTAGACCGGGTTGAACAGGATCTCGCGCACCGCACCCTCCGTCCACGCGACCTGGGCACGGTGCCGGTTGCGCTGCGGGTCGGCCGCCGATGGGCACGGGATCGCGCAGTCGTCCAACGCCCGGGCGATCCGCTTGTAGGTGTGCCCCTCCGCCCTCACCTGGAAGATCCAGACCACCACCTGCGAGGTCTGCGGATGCGGCGAGAGCCGCTGCAGGGTGACACCGCGGCACCCCAGACGCCGGTTCGGATGCGGACCCACATCCACGAACACGTACCCGTACGGCGGACGCCCGCCCATGAACCGCCCCAACTCGCGCACCGAGTGCTCCATCGCCCCCAACGCCCGCGACCGCTTGAGCACTACCTCCCGCCGCGCCACAACGCCCAACAGATCCAGCAGATCCTCCACCGTCGCAATGCCCGGATCCACTCGGCCGCCGACCTCCGGCAGCCACAACTGCACCCCGTAATGCGCCAGCACCGGAGCGACCAGGGAGAACTGGTTGCCACAGAACGCGCGCTCGTGCGAGCCGATCACGATCGCGTCAAGATCGTGCTGCGGGCCGGCCGCCGCGGCCAACAAAGCGGACGCGCCCGGGCGCCGCGCCCAGGGCACCTCCCGCGGCACACCCGCGTCGCACACCTCCCCCACGATAACCCCTGCCCCACCGTAACCGCCCGCGGCCACTGCCACTGCCACGCCCGTGAGGTCGCCGGGTCCTACCGGTCCGCATCCGAGAAACGCCAGTAGAAGACGAACCGCAACCCCCACAGCACCGGCGCAGACACCGGGACATGCGCGAACATCGCCGACCAGTCCGCCAGCGAGGTAGCACGCTCGCCGAAACGCTCGAGCGACGCCCGCGTCTGCTTCACACCGGCCATGACGGTCGCCTCCCTCCGCCAGTACGCGCCCGCCGCCCAGCACCGGGACGGGCACCAGGACCACCATCGACCCGCCAGAGCCCGCCCGCCAGACGACCGACGCCCCAATCACCCGGTCCGGTGGGCACGCGCGTACACGAACCCCGGCGCGCAAGAGGCCAGTTCGCGGACGAACGGGATCATCGGTCAGGTTCAAGCAGCCGGCGCCGTCGCAATCGCATACGCCAGTTCGCCCTCGATAACCCGGCGGGACACACAGCGCAGGACCGGCACGATCGCCCGGCACGCACGCACACCGTCGGTCATCTCGGGGATGCGCATCTGCGTCATGCCCGCCTTAAGGTGCGCCGCGCCGTCACGGATCGTCTTTCTCACCGTCTGCTCGACCTCGGCGAACGACGATCCGAGGTAGGGCGTGAACGCATCGCGGTTCCACGCATTCTGCGACAGGCGGCTCACGTCCGCCGGGATGACTGCGTCGAACGGGTCGCGAATCTCCCGCGGCGATCAGCGCGCGGATGTCCATCGCGGTGCTGACACTCGAGGCTCCTGGTACCCCGAGCACGGCGTGACCTCATAGGCACCAAAGTCGCCGCCGACCGCGCCCGTCGGGACACTGGGAGCAAGGTGAGGGACGGCGCTGATGAAGACACGCTCGGTCACCCGCGGCCGCGGGATCTGGATCACCGTGATCGCGGGAGGCCGGGCATCAAGCGCCCCACGCTCACCCAGCCGGTGTTCGCCCCCGGGTCGTAGACCCCGTACGGCCCCTTCGGGTGCTGGGGCGGCGATGCCGGAGAATCAGTGTCCTGCGCTCATGGCACCAGCTTCGTGCGAGTCGTTGACTGCCTCTATTCATTGGATGTATCCCCTGTTTCATTGCCCTGTTACATCGGGATACCTGCTTGAACAGCACAAATCTGGCCAGCCGGAACTCATGCATCGGATGTTTCATTGACTCTGTGCGCCTTCCAGGTATAGAGAGGAGCCAGGTACGCAACGAGGCGTCCAGAGGCTGGAGGGTGCTGCGAGATGGCGCGATCACCGAGGAAGACCGCTTTGCGCGGACGACGCCTGCGCCACACCGCATCCGGTTCCGCGGCCCTTGCCGTCGCCGCCGTGACCGCCTTCAGCGCCCTGCCGGCGGCCGCGGCACAGACCGCGCCGCACGCCGGGACGCCGGTGGCGGTCACCGTGAGCGCCGCGTCCGCCGGCCGGGTCGGCAGCGGCTTCGCCGGCTTCAGCTACGAGAAGGATCGCATCGGCGCCGGCCTGTTCGACGCGGGCGACACCGGCCTGGTCAAGCTCTTCCGGCTGCTCGGGCCCAGCGTGCTGCGCGTGGGCGGCAACCTCGGCGACATCGTCGCGTGGAACCCCGGCGGCGCCGGCGGGTCCACCACCGAGATCGCGCCCGCCGACGTCACCAAGTTCGCCGCGTTCCTGCGGGCCACAGGCTGGAAGGCGATCTACGGCATCAACCTGAAAACCAACACGCCGGCCAACGCCGCGTCCGAGGCGAAGTTCGCGGCCCACGCGCTGGGCAGCAACCTGATCGCCTTCGAGATCGGCAACGAGCCGAACGACTACCAGAGCGAGAGCGCCTACCAGGCCTCGTACAACGCCTACGTCGCCGCGATCCGAGCGAAGGTACCCGGCGCGGTGTTCGACGGTCCCGGCGAGGGCGACTCGACCGCCTGGGCGAGCACCTTCGCCGCGGCCGAGAAGAACAACGGGCTGCGCATCCTCTCCACGCACGAATACATCGGCAGCAACACCACCGGCACGATCTCCGGCATGCTCGCCTCCAACACCTCGGGCAGACTGCCCAGCGCCGAGGCCGCCATGCAGAGCGCCCAGTCCGCCAACGCCATCCCGCAGTGGCGGATGACCGAGGCGAACTCCTACTACCACGGCGGCACCCTCGGCGTGAGCAACGTCGAAGCGGCGTCGCTGTGGTCGCTGGACTTCATGGACGGCATCGCGTCCCACGGCGGCGCCGGCGTGAACTTCCACGGCGGCACCTCGACCCAATTCCCGCTCAACTACTCCCCCATCGCACTCTCGGGGCTGACCCCTACCGGTGTACAGGGCGTCTACTACGGCGAACTGCTCTGGGAACTGGCCGGAACTGGAACCCTGCACACCGCCACCGCCACCGGCGGCGCCGACGTCACGGCGTGGGGCATCGGCAACAACGTCATCGTCGACAACAAGGGCGCCGCCGCCATCACCGCGACCGTCACCCTGCCCGCGCAGGCCAACTCAGCCAGCGAGTACCTGCTGACCGCCCCGTCCCTGTCCTCCACCGCAATCACCATCGCAGGCTCCTCAGTCACCGGCACCGGCGCCTTCCACCCCGCGCCACGGGCACTGGGCGTCACCGGCAAGAAGATCGTGCTCGACATCCCCCCAGGCAGCGCCGCCCTGATCGTCACGCGTGCCGACTCCGCCGCCACCGGACACTGAAGCGAGTGTCAAGCAGAGCGACCGGAGTACGACGAACTGACCCACCGTTTGGACAGGGACTGCCGGGCTCTCTCGATCCGGGCCGTGCTCAGCCGAGGCGGGCGGCCGCCCGGGTCAGCAGCGCTCCGAGCAGAGCGATCTCCTCGGTGCCCATGTCGGTCACGAGTTCGTCCCACGCGCGTTCCACCGTGGCGTCCCATCGCCGCAGCACCTGGCATCCGTGGGCGGATACGACCACCAGGACCCGCCGGCGATCCGCGCTGTCCGCCCGGCGGTAGACGAGGTTCGCCGCCACCATGCGGTCGACGATTTTGGTGAGGGTCGGCGCGGGCAGCATCGCGAACTCGGCGATCTCGGTCATCGCGCGCCCGGACTCGCCTCCCAGCAGGGACAGGATGCGCCATTCCTCGACGCTCGCCCCGTGCGCCTTGAGCGCCTCGCCGAGCCTGGAGGCGATGCCGCGCTCGACGAAGGTGAGCAGTCGCGCCAGGTCCGGGCTATGGTGCGCGGCGGCCGCCACCGTGGCCGTCTCCCCCTCGTCGAAGCGGCTGATCGGCGTCATGAGAACCAAGATACCGCGCGGGCGGCGGCCGGGATCTCCAAAATATGGCCTCGGTGTGAAATATTCCTGTAGCAAGTAATCGCTAGGGTCGCGCGTATGGTCGACAAGCCGGTCTCCTGGCCTGGCTCCGTGGTGCCGCCCGGAAGCCCGGAGACGCTGGACGTCGCCCTCGTCGTGCCGCTGCAGGGCCCGGCCGGCATCTTCGGCCCGTCCTGCGAGTGCTGCGCACAGCTGGCCGCCGAGGAGGTCAACGCCGAGTCGGGGGTGCTGGGCAGGCAGCTGCGCCTGGTGCTCGTCGACGGCGGAGCGCCGCCCGCCCGGGTGGCGGACGAGATCGACGCACTGATCCGCGCGGGCGCCATCGAGGCGGTGGCGGGCTGGCACATCTCCGCCGTGCGCGAAGTCGTCGCGCCGCGCATCGCCGGACGGGTGCCCTATGTCTACACCGCGCTGTACGAGGGCGGCGAGCGCTCCCCCGGCGTGTTCCTCACCGGTGAGACCCCGAACCGCCAGCTTCGCCCGACGCTGCACTGGTTCGCCCGCGAGCTCGGCATCCGGCGCTGGACGATCGTCGGCGACGACTACGTCTGGCCGCGGGCCTCGGCCCACGCGGCCCGCAGCTACCTGGCCGAGCTGGGCGGAGTCGTGTGCGACGAGATCTACGTCCCGCTCGGCACCGATGACTTCGACGCGACGCTGGCCAGGGTCGCGGTCAGCGGCTGCGAGGCCGTGCTGATGCTGCTGATCGGCAACGACGCGGTGTCCTTCAACCGCGCGTTCAGCCGGGCCGGACTGGACCGGGACCTGCTGCGGTTCAGCTCGCTGATCGAGGAGAACGTCCTGCTGGCGACCGGGCCGGACAATACCCGGGGGCTGATGACCGCCGCCGGGTACTTCGAGGACCTGCCGACCGCGTCCGGGCTCGACTTCGCGGCCGGGTACTTCCGCCGGTTCGGGCCGCAGGCGCCGGTGCTCAACAGCCTCGGCGAGTCCTGTTACGAGGGCGTGCGCCTGCTCACCGAACTGATCCGCCGGGCCGGCGGGGTGGACGTGCCGAGGATGCACGCGACGGCCGAGGGGCTGGAGTACGAGAGCCCGCGCGGCACGGTCCAGCTCCGGGACCGCCACCTGATGCAGCGCGTGTTCCTCGCGGTGGCCGACGGTCTGCAGTGGGACGTGATGCAGCAGCTTTAGAGCGACCGCGGACAGGTGGCCGGGCTCGCGGGCCGATGGCCTTCGCCTGGCTGCGTTCTCGTCGGTCGACGCACAACACCGATGCGCCTCCCGCCTCGGCCTTGCCAGACTCGGCCCTCGACCCGCTCGCTGATCCGGCCACCTGTCCGCGGTCGCTCGTAGCTTGAAGAAAAACCTCGGCCCGTGTTGCGCCTGTCTGGCGGGGCGCGGGTTTCTCTGTCTGGGAGACATGAGTACGACCTCTGACTCATTCTGATCTCGCTGAAGACAGATCGAGCCGAAGGTCGCGATGAACAGTGTGGTGTGCCTCGACGTGCGCGTCGAGGCGTTGGGCGTGTTGTCCGGATTTCGCCGGGAGCTGTACGGCTGCCTCACCCGGCGCGCGGATGTCTTGTTCGAAGCGGTGGATGCGCTGTTGTGCCAGGACGGGTCGGTCACCTCGCTTGCGGAGCTGTCCCTTGCCGGTGCCCACCAGCGTGGACACGGTGCTTTGTATGACGGGCTGAACGAGGGTGTCATACAGTTCGCCCAGTTCAAGGCGCTCTTGGCCGGGTCGCGGTTGCCCCGCGGATCGGATGGGGGGCTGCGCCTTGCGGTGGACGTGTCGGCCTGGCCGCGCCCGGATGCGGAAACCTCGCCCGAGCGGTGTCACTGTTATCGGCCGTGCCGGTGTGACGGGGTGCGCCAGACGATTGCGGGCTGGCCCTGTTCCATCGTGGCCGTCCTGGAATCGGGGCGCTCGTCCTGGACGGCGGTCCTGGACGCGGTGCGCCGTCGCCCGGATGATGACGCGACGGTGGTGACCGGGGTACAGATCAGGGGCCTGGTCGGGCGGCTGGTCTTGGCGGGGCAGTGCAGGGCGGGTGATCCGCTGATCGTGGTCGCGATGGACTCGGGATACGACATCGTGCGCCTCTCGTTCCTGCTCGCGGACCTGCCGGTGGTGCTGGTCGGGCGGATCGTGTCCACCCGGGTGTTCTATGGGCCGCCCGCAGCGCGCCGCGGCGATCACCCCGGCCGGGCACCACTGCACGGAGCGCGCGCTGAACTGCGACGACCGGGCACCCTCGGCGAGCCGGCGCTGAGCTGGTTCCAGGAGCACGCGCGGTACGGGCACGTGGTCGTGGAGGCGTGGGCCGGGTTGCACCCGAAGCTGGAACGGCGTGCCGCCTGGGCCGGACACCAGGGCGCCGTGCCGATCGTGCAGGGCAGTGTGATGCGGATCCGGGCCGGGCCTCTGCCCGGCGACCGCGATCCGGATCCGGTGTGGCTGTTCACCACCGGGCCGCTGACCTGGGATCTGATGAACACGTACTGGCGAACCTACCTGCGCAGATTCGACCTGGAACATACCTTCCGGTTCTTCAAGCAGCATCTCGCGTGGACCCGCCCGCGCCTGCGCGACCCGGGTGCCGCAGACCGGTGGACCTGGCTGGTGATCGCCGCCCACACCCAGCTGCGCCTGGCCCGCGATCTGACCGAGGACCTGCGCCGGCCGTGGGAGAAACCGACAGTGCGTGGGCAACATCCCAGCCCGCTGCGGGTACGCCGGGGCTATCGCCGCCTGCGCCCGATGCTCGCTGATCCGGCCCGCCCGGCGAAAGCCACCCGGCCCGGTCCCGGCCGCCCCGTAGGCACCGGAACAGGACCTGCACCCCGCCACCCCGTCGGCAAGAAACAGCAGAAAAAGGACACACCCCACCGAGGCGGGGCGATCAACCAACCATAAAACTCAAGCTCAGGGGCGCACCACGGGGCTGTTCGGTCGTCAACCGGGCGGCCTTTTGCCGTCAGCGGGCCGCGTGGGCGCCGGTTAATGCACATGTAACCTCCGGGGTCTTGAGATTTACTTCCCACAGAAATACTTTCTATGTGAAGTGATTGGAGGTTGCCCATGGCCACATATCAGTACCATTGCACCAAGTGCGGGTCCTTCGACGTGACCCGCCCGATCGGGCAGGCGGTGTCCGAGGAGCCGTGCGCAGGGTGCGGCAATCGGTCCCGCCGGGTCTTCACGGCCCCGCTGCTCGCCCGCACACCGGCCGCACTGGCGCGTGCGCTCCACGCCCAGGAGGCCAGTGCCCACGAGCCGCGCGTCGTGGGCGGGGTTCCGGCGGCCCGCCGCAGCGCCGCCCCTCCCCCGGATCCCCGACACGCCCTCCTGCCCAAGCCCTGATCCCCCTATCCCCCCCTGATCCCCAGAGAATCCGGAGGCAGCCATGCCGGAAGTCGTCTTCAGCGTCGACCAGACCCTGTCCATGCGCGACCAGAAGGTCCCCGGCCACAACCGCTGGCACCCGGATATCCCGGCGGCCGCCACGGTACGGCCGGGAAGCGAGTTCCGTCTGGAGTGCCGGGACTGGACGGACAACCAGATCGGGAACAACGACTCGGCCGACGACGTGCGCGATGTCGACCTGACCCGCGTGCACATGCTCAGCGGCCCGATCGCCGTCGAGGGGGCGCAGCCGGGCGACCTGCTCGTCGTGGACATCCTCGACCTCGGGCCGATCCCCCAGATGAGCGGCGAGGTGGCCGGCGCGGGCTGGGGCTACACCGGGGTCTTCGACCGCGGCAACGGCGGCGGGTTCCTCACCGACCACTTCCCGGACTCCTACAAGGCGGTCTGGGACTTCCACGGGCAGGTGGCGACCTCACGGCACATCCCCGGCGTGCGCTACACCGGGATCACCCACCCCGGACTGCTCGGCACCGCCCCGTCCGCCGACCTGCTGGCCCGCTGGAACGCCCGGGAACAGGCCCTGATCGACACCGATCCACACCGCGTGCCCGCGCTCGCGCTGCCGCCGCTCGAACTCAACGCGCTCAGCGGCCGGCTGACCGGGCAGGACGCGGACACGGTCGCCCGGGAGGGCGCAAGGACGGTGCCGGCCCGGGAGAACGGGGGCAACCAGGACATCAAGAACCTGACCCGTGGGGCCCGCATCTTCTACCCCGTGCACGTGCCCGGCGCCCTGCTCTCCGGCGGCGACCTGCACTTCAGCCAGGGCGACGGGGAGATCACCTTTTGCGGCGCGATCGAGATGGGCGGGTTCATCGATCTGCACGTCGACCTGATCAAGGACGGCATGCGCAAGTACGGGGTGACCACCAACCCGATCTTCATGCCGGGCAACGTCGAGCCGCGCTACAGCGAGTTCCTCTCGTTCGTCGGCATCTCGGTCGACCACGCCACCGACACGAACCACTACCTCGACGCGACGCTCGCGTACCGCAACGCCTGCCTCAACGCGATCGAGTACCTCAAGACCTTCGGCTACAGCGGCGAGCAAGCATACCTGCTGCTCGGCTCGGCGCCGATCGAGGGCCGGCTCAGCGGCGTGGTCGACACACCCAACGCGTGCAGCACGCTCTACCTGCCCACCGCGATCTTCGACTTCGACATCCGCCCGACCGCCGACGGCCCGCGCAAAGCCGACCGCGGCCAGTGCGCCGTGACCTCCTGACCCCCTCCCGTTCCCCTCCAACCCCGAAGGCGAGAACCCCTCGTGACCGAACAGCAGATCTTCGAGCTCGGCGACTTCACCACGCAGCACGGCGCGACTCTGCGCGGCGCCTTCCTGGCCTACACGACCTACGGCGAGCTGAACGCGGACAAGAGCAACGCCATCGTCTACCCGACCTGGTACTCCGGGCGGCACTGGGACAACGAATGGCTCATCGGAACGGGCATGGCCCTGGACCCGGAGCGCTACTTCATCATCGTGCCGAACATGCTCGGCAACGGCCTGTCCACCTCACCGAGCAACACCCCCGCCCCCTACGACCGCGCCCGCTTCCCCGCCATCACGGTCCACGACCAGATCGCCGCGCAGTACCGCCTTGTCACCGAGAAGTTCGACATCCAGCGGCTGGCCCTGGTCACCGGCTGGTCCATGGGCGCGGGACAGACCTACCAGTGGGCCGTGAGCCACCCCGAGATGGTCGAACGGATCGCACCGTTCTGCGGCTCCTCGCACACCAGCCTGCACAACAAGGTCTTCCTGGAAGGCGTCAAGTCCGCGCTGACGGCCGACTCCGCCTTCGCCGGGGGCTGGTACGGCCAGGCCTGGCCGACCACCGGCCTGCGCGCCCTGGCCCGGGTCTACGCCGGATGGGGCTTCTCCCAGGCGTTCTACTGGGAGAAGGAGTACGAGAAGCTCGGATACACGTCGCTGGAGGACTTCCTCATCGGCTTCTGGGAGGGCTTCTTCCTCGACGGGCGCGACCCGAACAACCTGCTGACCATGCTGTGGACCTGGCAGAACGGAGACGTCGGCCTCACCCCCGGCTTCCACGGCGACACCGAGGCCGCACTTGCCTCCATCACGGCGACCGCACTGGTGATGCCGGCGGAGAAGGACCTGTACTTCCCGCCGGAGGACGAGGCCTGGGCGGTGAGCCACATACCCAACGCCGAACTGCGCGTGATCCCCGGGATCTGGGGCCACTTCGCCGGCCACGGCAGCAACCCCAAGGACACCGAGTTCATCGACACGGCCCTGCGCGAACTGCTCGCCAAGCCCGGCGGCCTGAGCTGAGCTGCTGCCCCGCGCGCCAACGCAGCCCTGCACGGCGCAGCGCGTCCCAGATCCGCTCAGCTCAGTGCACCGCACGTGATGCCGCCGGCTGACCGGGCCGGCAGCATCACCAGCCGCGCACACGGCCATTCGCCGCGAACTGCGCGCCGCGCCGCAACAGCCGCACCGCCACCACACACCGTCCGCCTTGGAGGTTCAGCCATGCGCATCCGCCTACCCCACGAAGTCAGCGCCTCGATCGTCGCCGGCGCCACCGTCCTACTCACCGTCAGCCCACTCGACATGCCGACCTGGGCCATCTTCATCAGCTGGGCCGGGACCTTCCTACTCGGTGGTCCCAGCAAGGCCAATGCCGTGAAACTGATCACCGCCACCACCGCCGGTGCGGGATTCGGCGTCGCCGCCGTGCTGCTCAATCGGGCCACCGGAACCATGTTCGGCAGCACGACCCCCGCGCGGACCGCCGCCTTGGCCCTGCTCATCTTCGTGATCAACGGCACGCTGCTGGCGACCGGCCGCATCCGGGCGTTCTCCCTGATCCCCGGCATGTTCTTCGGCTTCGCATCCCTGTTCGGCACCTACCTCGGCGGCTTCGGCTTCCACAGGGGCAACCTCGCCGCCGCCTTCGTCAGCAGCGCCACGATGAGCGCACTCGGCCCACTGTGCGCGTTCCTCGGCCTGAAACTGATGTTCACACCCGCCGTCCCGCAACAGCGCGAACCGCAGCCCGACTCCGAATCCGCGCTGCCCTCAGTAACCGCAGCTCCTGTCAAGGCCTGAGGCAGAAACGTGTCGGCCCCGCAAAGCGGCACGACACTTGACCCCGCCGTCACGCCCGCCGGCCGGCGGTGACCGATTGGCGGCTGTGCAGGCGCGGGTGGGCCCGAACGGCACGGCGGCGGGCGTCCCGGGTGGACGGAGCCGGTCCGAGCCCGACCAGTCCGGTCCCAAGCAGCCCGTAAGCGATCCGGCGACGCACCGCCGCCTCCAACTCGTCGCGCAACGCGCCGCCGCGCAGCAGCACATCCAGCCCGAGCAGGCCTTCGACGGCGGCCAGGACGCCGCCGGCATCGCCGTGGTCCAGGCAGGCGCGAACGTCCACGAGGCATTCCGGGCGCCGATGTGCCTCGTCGATCGCCCGCGGGCATGGCAGCGGCGTACCGCCCAACGCCCCACCCTCCATCGGCCTGCGCTTGCCGATTACCTCGTCCGCGCTGGTCAAAGCCATTGCCGGAAGTCGGGCCGGTGTTGCGCGGGGTGGCGGACTGCGGAACGTCCTGATGGCTCGCCAGTGCCGTGCCATGGTGATCGGTCGTGCTGCCGCGACTGGCCTATCTCGGAGTGAGCAACGCGTTCGCCCTGCTGCGGCTGTTGCCGATGAGCGATCGGGACAAGGACGCCGAAATACTCGCCTTACGCCACCAGCTCGCGGTCCCGCAGCGGCAGCTTGGCCCGGTGCGGGTGCGGTTCGCCGCGAGTGATCGGGCGTTGCTGGCGGCGCTGCTGCACCGGCTCCCCAGTGGCGTGCTCAAGCGCCTGCACCTGGCGGTGCGTCCGGATACCGTGCTGCGCTGGCACCGCGACCTGGTGGCGCGCCGACACCCTGAACAGTCGCGGCCCAAGCGTCCGGGGCGGCCGCGCACCGCGCGCTCGATCCGCATCCCGGTGCTGCGGCTGGTGCACGACAATCCCGCGTGGGGCTATCGACGCGTGCACGGCGAACTGCTCGTGTTGGGCGTGAAGGTCGCGGCCTCCACCGTCTGGGAGATCCTTCAGGACGCCGGGATCGACCCGGCCCCCGAACGCAGCACCGCCACGTGGGCCGACTTCCTGCGCTCGCAGGCCGACGCACTGTTGGCGTGCGACTTGCCGCGTAGCCTAATTTGATCTTGATGGTGGGCTGGGCTGGGTGTGGTCGGCGTGGCGGCGTGACCCAAGGCCCCCGATCCCCTAACTACGTGGCCTTGGGTCAAGCGTGCCCGGCACAACAACTACCGCGTGAGGAAGCCCGGCGAGCCGGCCAGCATCCGCCACGACGGACCCGCCACGATCCGGATCCACGTCCTCAACCCCCGCGCCGCGTGATCAAACTAGCCAACACGGCATTGCTCCTTGGCCCCGCTAGGTCTGGACGAGCACGACGAGACGTGCGGTCCGGGCCAAGAGGACCGCGTTCAGCGGACTTCGGCACCGAGGGCGAGATCGAAGCCGGCGCCGTTGCGGGCCAGCCCCATCAGCAGGATGGCGGTCCATTCAAGGACCGGGGCCATCTGAATCCCTCCTACGTCGAGGGGTCGCAATTCGATGCTCTCCAAGAACGCCGCGACGCTTGCCTTCGCCTCGACGCTATCGCCGGCGAGAAACGCGTCCAGGGTCCTGTCTTGAGCAAGGATGTGACCGAAGATCGTATTCAGCGCCTTCACGACGGGTGTGCCCGCGGGGGTGACGTCGGCGATTTCCCGGGCCGCCGAGCTGCCTGGGACAGTGGCAAGTCCGCTGGCGTCGGCATTGAACGGGTTGGAGATGTCGATGAGGATCTTGCCGGCCAGCGCATCGCCGTAGTGCGCGACCACGTCGACCACACCGCTGTACGGGACGGCCACGATGACGATGTCACCCGCCGGCGTTGCGCCGAACGTCCCGGCGGCGGCTCCACTGCCGATCTGGTCGGCCAGCGCCTGGGCCTTGGCCGTGTTGCGGCTCAGTAGCTCGATGGCGTGGCCGTGCTTGGCCGCCCGGGCGCCGATGGCAGCGGCCATGTTGCCCGAGCCGATGATGCTAATGATGGTCACAACGTGTCTTCCTTTGCTGTCTATGAATCAGCTGCTGGTAGATGGGGGTCTTGCCGGTGTGATGGGCTGCGTCGAGGCATGGGCGGCGCAGCAGCGGGGGCCCGGTGCTATGCGCGTTCGCGGGTGACGTGTTCGCGTACGGCGGGGATGGTCTCAGCGGCGAAGCGTTCGAGTACGTCCGGATCGTCGCTGGCCAGGATGAAGATGCTGACTCCGTCCTCGACGGCCATCTGGGCCAGTGCCTGCGGAGTCTGCTGGCCCGGAAAGATGTTCAGCAGGCGGGTGATCTCGCGGGGATCGCGGCCCGCGGCCCGTGCGGCGTCGTCGATGATCGCGTTTCCCTTGGGCAGGCCGCCCGGCTCCATGACCGGCAGCGACGGCAGCCAGCCATTGGCCTTGCGTCCCACCAGGTCCTGCATCTTCGGCTTGTGGGCTCCGAGCCAGATCGGGATCTCGTGGGCGGGAGCGGGTCCGCGCTCGGCGCCGTGGACCGAATAGAACTCCCCGTCGACATCCAGGCTGCCGGGCCCGTCGGCGTCCCACATCCCGCGGATCACGTCGATCGCCTCGCTCAACGCTGCCACTGCCTGCAGCGGGGTCAATCGCCGTCCGCCGGTCGCCTGCACCGCATCCCAGTAGAAGCCGGCCCCGAGCCCGAGGCTCATCCGACCACCGCAGAGCAGGTCGAGGCTGGCCGCCGCGCGGGCGAGCACGGCGGGGGGCTGACGCAGCGGCAGGTTCAGCACGTTGCCGGACACACCGATGCGTTCGGTCCGCGCGGCCACCCAGCTCAGCAGAGTCCAGGTATCGAGAAAGCTCGACTGGTAGGGATGATCCTGGAAGGTGACGAAGTCGAACCCGAGCCGCTCACTGAGCTGCGCCAACTCGACCGGACGGCTGGGCGGGGAGTTCGTGGGTCCGATGAATGTTGCGAAACGCAGGGGATGGCCATAGTCGGGCACGGATGTCTCCTGCAGTCGTTCGTGCGTGGTCGGCCGCGACGCCGTCGCCCGCGGCGTGTCAGGTCGCAGCGCCGACGTGAGGCACTGCTCGCTCGTCGCTCGCCGTCAGATCTGGCTGAACCCGCCGTCGACGACCAGGTTCGCGCCGGTGATGAAGCCGGCGTCCGAGGAGGCCAGGAACAGCACAGCAGCCCCGATATCCTCGCTGGTTCCCAGCCGTCCCAGCGGGATGGCGGCGGTGATCTGCTCCCGAAACTCGGGGGACACGGTGCTGAAGAGCGCGGTGTCGATCGAACCGGGACTGACGACATTTACCCGGATACCGCGGACCTTCAGCTCCGCGGCCCAGGTGCGCGCGAGTGAACGAACGGCGGCCTTGCTCGCCGAGTAGACACCGGCGCCGGGGATGCCCTTGGTCGCGCTGGTCGTGCCGTTCAGGATGATCGACGCACCGTCGCTCATCAACGGCAGCAGGTACTGAACGGTGAACACAGTGCCGCGGAAGTTCACGCCCACCATCGCATCGAACGTATCCGGGGTGATGCTTCCCAACGGGTCGGACACCGACCCGAGGCCGGCGCTCGCAAAGAGGACGTCGACTCGTCCGTGATGCTCCCGCACGGTCTCGGCCAAGCGAGCCAGGTCGTTCAGATTGCCCGAGTCCGCCCGTACGCCTGTCACGTTGTGGCCGATGGCGGCGACCGCCTCGTCCAGCCTGTCCCTGTCTCGTCCGGTGATGAACACGTAGGCGCCTTCGGCAACGAACAACTTGGCCGTCGCCAACGCCATCCCAGAGGTCGCTCCAGTGATCACAGCGACCTTGCCATCAAGCTTGGGCATGTTGACCTTTACCTCTCCGTCGCCGAACGGCCGAAGGGCCCATCGGTGTGTAGACCTACGAGGTGCGCGAGGCCGGCGGGCTGACGCCGGCTGTGAGAAGCGCTCCGCAAGCGGGGTCGTTTCCCGTTCGTGGCTGCACCCCGAACATAACAGATGCGTGCGCGCGCATGCAAATGGCAGGGCACTCAATTCCCGGGTACACTGGTCCCCGTGAGGGCACCCGTGTCGCAACCGCGAATCATTTCCCCGGACCAGGTCAAAGGCTGGTTCGCGCTGCTGTTCACCCACGCCAGGGTTACCGGGCGGATCGACGCCGTGCTGACGGACCAGCACAAGATCTCGTTCAGCACCGTCGAGATCCTGTGCTGGCTCCTGGAGACCGAGCCCCAGTCGGTTCGAGGCCTGTCCAGCGAACTCGTCAGCGTCAGCCCGACCAGAGCATCACGGTTGGTTCAGGAACTGATCGATGCCGGGCACCTCCAGCGTGGAGCCGACCAAGGCGACGGGCGGGTGTCGCTCATCAGCTTCACCAAGAGCGGACGGCACTTCGCCGAGACGGTCAGACGAACCTTCGAAGATTCGGTCAAGAAGTATTTCGTCGATCCCCTCGACGACGATGACATCGCCGCCATCACGCGGATATGGGCCAAGCTCGAAAACGCAGAAGGCTCTGGCTGAGGCAATCCGATTCGCCCTGATCGCTGCCCTCTCCCGGCGACACGAGGCCGACCAGCGGCTCTCGCCCCCATCGCGGGTAGGCACTCACTTCTCGACCGTCACAACCGCTCAGCTTTCGAATGTCATCGACGCCGGCACATCACGGCCGGCTTCCCGCGTCAGGGGTAGCAACCAGCACGAGGGTGTCTCCCCCATCGCACGGCCGTCCCACCCACGCACGACCCCGGAGCCAGGGGCAGGTCACGTTGGGGTGAGTCCAGTAAGACCCGAATTGGCTCACGATCATGAGGTCTCGCGCGTCGAGGGGCCGTGACCTGCGGGTTCGTCGGGGATCGGGGCTGGATTCTGGACACTAATCGGGTGTCTGGCGGGTCGCAGGGTGGTCGACAGGGCTGGTGTCCCCGTTCAAGCGCACCGTGAAGACGGCGTCGGGCGCGCGGTTCGGGCTCTCGTTCGACGACGCGCGCCTGGCGATGAACCGTGTCCCGGGGTGGAGCGGTCCGTGCGGCGTCGGGCAATCCAGGGAGCGAGCAGGATCCTGTCAAGGATCCGTTGGCGCGGGTGTCCTACCGGTTCGCGCTCGGGCTGCCGGTCGAGGAGGGTCCGGTCTCAATGCCGCGCTGGCTGGTTTGATCATGCGGCGCGAGGATTGAGGACGTGGATCCGGATCGTGGCGGGTCCGTCGTGGCGGATGCTGGCCGGCTCGCCGGGCTTCCTCACGCGGTAGTTGTTGTGCCGGGCACGCTTGACCGCTCGGGGGCAGTCACGTTCGCGGCGGGGTGGGATCAGTAGTTTCGCGATGTCGGTCAGGTGCTTGGGCAGCCGATCAGTCCAGTCCTGAGGGGGGAACGTCCGCCGTCCCGGTGGCGGTGCGGCGGATCAGGCGCAGGGCCTTGGTGAACGAGATCCGGTCCGGATCCAGATCGGCTGCTGCGGAGGCTTGGGCGGTCAGCGCGCTGATCGCGTGGTGGACGATCAGGTAGGCCCAGATCTCCTGGTGAACCAGATCCGGCAGTCGCGACCGCAGGACCTTCCCCGGGCCGCGTAGTTGGGTCTTCAGCTGGTCATGCCCGGTCTCAACCTCCCACTCGGAATGCACCGATAACTGTTGCCTCGTCAGATTCCGGTGCCATAATCGGCCGTGAGGGCCTGTTTCGGCTGGTTGAGGTAGGTAAGCATTCGTCTGTCTTTTGATCTTGCTTGGCGTGCGGGTGGGCGCGCTGGTGGCGTTGTCCGGTCCGGCTGTGGCAGAGTTCTGCTTCGTGTCGGGGCTGGAGTTGCTCTCGCGTGAGGACCTGCTCGCGCTGATCGCGCTGCAACAGCGCCAGATCGAGGATCTGAAGGCGACGGTCGCCGAGCAGGCGGACCGGATCGCGCAGCTGGGACGACGCCTTGGCCGTAACTCCGGCAACTCCTCGATGCCCCCGTCGAGCGACGTGTTCCACAAGCCCGAGCGGCCCGAAGTGCGCAAGAGCGGGCGCAAGCGCGGCAACCAGCCCGGCGGCGCGGGCGGCGGGCTCGCGCTGGTCGAGCACCCCGACGAGACCGAGCACGCGTTTCCCCATGCGTGCGGGGGATGCGGCGTCCTGTTCGGCGATCTGAGCGAGCTCGACAGCCTGGGCTACGCGCGCCGGCAGCGCACCGACATCCCGCCGGCCTGCGCGCAGGTGATCGAGACCCGGTTCCACCATGTGGCCTGCGGCTGCGGCGCCGTGACCAGCGCCCCGGTGCCCGCCGGGGTGAGCGACACCCCCACCTACGGGCCGAATCTCGCCGCGTTCGCGGTATACCTGCTGGTCTGCCAGCACGTCCCGGTGCAACGGGGCGCCGAGCTGATCGCGGATCTGACCGGCGCGCCGGTCTCCACCGGCTGGGTCGCCGCCCAACTGCCACGCGCCACCGAACTCGTCAAGCCCGTGCTCGCTCTGGTCAAGGCGCTGCTCACGCTCGGACACGTGCTGCACGCGGACGAGACCACCACCCGCATCGGCCAAGACCGGCGCCGCTACCTGCACGTGGCGTGCACGAACCGGCTGACTTACCTCGCCCTGGCCCCGCGCTCGCGCGCCGGGGCGAACGGCCTGGGGATCTTGCCGCACTTCCGCGGCACGCTGATCCACGACGCCTACTTCCAGCTCTACGACGGCTACCGGCACGCCTACCACCAGTTATGCCTGGCCCACGTCATCAGGGAACTGACTGCGCAGGTCGAGGCACATCCCGAACAGGCCTGGGCCGATCAGATCCGCTGGGCACTGGCCCGCCTGATCGAGCAGGCCGCCGCCGCCCGCACGGTGGGCCTGGACCACGTGCCGCCCGAACTCGGGGCGGTATACCTGCGTGTCCTACGAGCGGGCGTGGTCGTGGGCCTGTCCCGCCACCCCCCGCACGTGCGCGAACGGCGCGCAGTCCGACGCGACGAACCTGCTTGAGCGGCTGCGCCACCGCGAGCACGAATACCTGCGCTTCCTGCAAGACACCGCCATCGAGCCGACCAACAACCTGGCCGACCGCGACCAGCGGCCGGTCAAGACCCAAGTGAAGATCTCCGGCTGCCACCAGTCCGAAACCGGCGCCGCCAACTGGCTCGCCGTGCGCTCCTAACTCTCCTCAGCGCTCAAGCACGGCGTCGGAGCCTACGCGGCGCTACGCACCGCGATCAACGGCCAGGCATGGATGCCACCCATCGGGCTCACGACCTGAGGCAGAACACCCAGACCGCCACACAGACGAATGCTTACGCAGTCGGTAAGCCTGCTTCGCAACGCGAAGGATCTGTTTCCCCGCTTTCGTGAAGGTCGCTCGCATTACCTCGCCACGATCGCATGGGCGAGGTACCGTGGGGCGCAGCGCACCGACGACGAGCAGGCGCTCGGCATCGCGGAAGATACAGCGAACCGAGGACTTCGTCAGTTTCCTCGCGATCCGACGCACCATGAGGGTCTCGCCCGGGTGCTGCTGCTGTGCTACCAAAGGACTGCCGACCTCGCTGTCTTGACGCGGAACCGAGCGGGTCGAGCAAGTCGCCTCCGAACTGCTGACCAACGCCCTGCTGCACGGCCGCCTCGGCGAGATCCGGCTCGCCGCGACACTCGCCCTGCACGACACCACAGTGGTGCTCGAAGTGCCGGACAACAACCCGCGCCTGCCAGCGTTCTCGATGCCCCGGCGACGAGGAGGACGGCGGGTGGAGTGATGATCGTCGGGCTGCTCGCCGACGGATGGGGCGTACGGTGCGTCCCGCGTGGCAAGACCGTGACCGCGGAGTTCACGCTGCGCGCCGGGTGACGCCCAGCCAGAGCCAACGGCCAACTGGTGCGGCGTAGAGGACCGCCGCCTTCCGGCCCTGTGCGACTTCCCGTAGGTTCACCGGCGATCCCGGAGATGGGTGAGCGTGGCTGTGGCCTGCGGCCTCGGGGCTATCGCCGGTGAACCTACGGGATGTCGCACCCAAGCGCCAACCAGGACTTCACCACCCGCTGATGGACCTGCGTCGGTCCGGGACGGCCACACCGCCGCCCCGGGCCGACATCCGCGCAAGCGTCAATGCTCAGCGAACTGGACCGCGGTGGACTGGGCGACGTCCGGAAGCAGCCCGATCCCGTCGATCGTCAGCTGCTGTCCGTAGATGTCGGTGACCCTGATCGGGCCACCGCACCCGCCGCCGTCCGGGGAGAGGAAGTAGTTGTATTCGGTACGGGAAAGCTGCCGCCAGCCGCCGTCGACGCGGACCGCCAACTGCGCCACCGGGTTGCGGTGGCCGATCACCTGGATGCCGCACCAGTACTGGCTGGAGCCGGACTTGTAGCGGATGGAGACCGGGTTGGACAGGTCGGGGCTGAGCAGGCTCCAGGTGATCGGAATGCGCCCGGCCGAGGGGTTCGCGAGCTTGGCGAAGGCCTGTTGGCTCAGGTCGATCTGACCCGGCGCGCAGGGCAGCGGACACTCGTTGGTGATCAGGACCTTGAGCGTGGCCCCACTGGCGGCGCGCACGAGCACGTATGCGCCGCAGGCCTTGGCCGACTCGTAGCCCGTGTAGTTCATCGCTCCGATCATCATGTCGGCGGCCGGGCCGAACAGGCACGCGCCGTCGCCGTCAGCGGCGCTGTACTCGGTGGCGACGCCCTGGTAGGTGACTGCGGGTTTGATCCGGCCCGCCAAGGGCGCCGCGCCTGCCGTCGAGGGCCGGGAGCTGCTCGACGCCGCCGGCCTGCCCGGCGCGCTGCTCGCGGGCCGGGCGCTGGAGACGGAGGCCGTCGCGCTCGCGGACGGCGTCAGCGCCGAGGCGCCCGCCTCGGCCGTAACGGCCGGAGACGGGCTGCCGACGGACGTGGTCACGGCGAGGCCGGTGGCGGACCGGTGGTCCGGAGCCAGCGTCGTGACCAGCGCGGCGGTGAGCACCCCCGCGGCGCAGGCCCACACAGCCAGCAGCCACTGCCCGCCGCGCTTGCGCCGCCGCCTGCTGTGCCTGGCGGCACGGTCGGTCGCGTTCACGATCCATCCCTTCGGAACGACGCGTGTCAATGTTCGGCAGACATATTCATAAGTCCCCTCATATTCACTACTCGGGGACGCCGTAGAGGACGCCGCGTCCGTTGCCGCCGATGTAGACCCGGCCGTAGACGTTCGCGTCGCCGGTGATGACCGTGCCGATGTCCCCGAACTGGTGCCGGTCGTCGTTGATCCTGGTCCACGTGGCACCCTCGTCCGTCGAGCGGAACACGCCGAACACGCCGCCCACCGTGCCGATGAGGTACACCGCCTGGTAGGTCGCGCCGGGAGCGGCCTTGCCGAAGCCGACGCCCTGCGCCGCCTGGACGCTGCCGACCTTCGTGAAGCTCGTCCCGCCGTTGACCGAGCGCAGCAGCCCAGAGTCGCCGCCGGCCAGCCACAGGTCGCCCTCGACACCGCCGACCGCCTTGAGGCTGCCGTCCGGCAGAGACGGGGAGCGCACCACGAAGGAGGCCGCGCCGTCCGTGCTCGCGTACAGCCTGCCGCCGCTCAGGGCGTAGAACGTGTTCGGGTTCGACCGGTCGGCGACCACCTCGGCCCCGGACGGCAGACCGCTGCTCACGTGCCAGGTCGCGCCCCGGTCGCGCGAGTAGTACGTGCCGTCGTCGGAGGGCGTCCACGCGAAGGTGCTCCCGTCGGCGGACACTGCGACGGTCCCGGCCTGGGCGTCGGACAGCGGGCTGCCCGAGAACGCGGTCCAGGTCATGCCGCCGTCGGCGGAGTAGGCGCCGCCCACGCCGTTCCCGCCTGTGGTGCCGACCCGGGCCACCGTCTTCGGGGCGTTCTGCGCGAAGTCGACGCTGCTGGTGTTGCCGAACTTGGGCCGACCAGCTGGTGGGTTGCCTCGCTGGTCAGGCTGGCGTGGGTGAAGCCGCTGACATCGCCCAGGGCGCTGATGACCGGAGCGCCGCCGGGCAGGGAGACCAGGTCGAGTACCGCGGTCTCCTCCAGGCCCTGCGAGCGCACGTTCCAGTGCGTCGCGGCGCCGTGGTCGGCGTTGGTGGCGTCGTCGCTGCCCCAGATGCCGCCGCCGGTGCCGTAGATCACGTGGCCCGGGGCGAGCGGGTCGATCGCCAGCGTGCCGATCCAGCCGCCGACCGTGGCGGCCTCGTGCGGCGCGGCGGAGTTGTCGAGGACGGCGTGCGGGCTGATCGCAGTCCACGAGCCGCCGCGGTCGGTGCTGCGGTAGATCTCGTCGTGCGGCCACCACTTGTCCATGGTGGCGACGATCACCGTGTCAGGGTGCTGTGGATCGACTGCCAGGCCCGCGTAGCCGTACGTCGTGTATCCGGAGCCGTCGAAGGGCGGGGTGACGTTCGTCCACACGCCGGTGGCCGTGGTCAGCCGCCACACCGAGCCCGCGCCGATTCCGTTGGGGCCGGGCGCATTCCCGTACGACAGGTACAGTTGCCCGTCCGCGGCCAGCACGCCGTGCTGCGGCAGCTGTCCGGTGGGCTGGCCGGGCACGGCCGACCAGGTCGCCCCGGCGTCGGTGCTGCGGTACAGGTTCGTCCTGCTGTCCGCGGCGCCCACGTAGACGGTGCCGCTGGGGCTGCCCGCCCGGCCGCTGCCCTGATCGAAGGTCACGAAGCCGAGGCCGATGCCGCTGCTGGTGGCGCCGCCGACCGGGAACGAGGCGACCTTCTGCCAGGTGGAACCGTAGTCGGTCGAGCGCCACAGGCCGTCGTGCCGGGTGCCCAGGTAGAGGATCTTGTCGTCGTTCGGGTCGACGGCCAGGCGTTCGCCCATCGAGCGCCCGTCCTCGTTGCCGCCGAGCTTGAACGGCAGCGGGATGGTGGTGAAGGTGGCGCCCTCGTCGGTGGAGCGCAGGATCGCCCCGTTACCGGCCCAGCTGCTGGTGTACGTGCCGGCGGCGAGGTACAGCCGATTCGGATCGACCGGATCGGTCGCCAGGCTCTCGATGCCGAACAGATTGCTGTCGCTCTCGCTGATCCAGTCGGTCAGCGGGATCCACGACGCGGTCGAGGCGTTCCACCGGTAGGCGCCGCCGATGTCAGTACGTGCGTAGACCAGATCCTTGCGCGCCGGGTTGAACACCAGCCCGGTGACGAAGCCGCCGCCGTTGATCGGCACGTTCGACCACGTATACGCCCCGGAGCCCTGGCCGGGAGCGGCCGTCGTTCCCGCACTCGCGCTCGCCGAGGCACCGGCCGCCTGCGACGCGGTCGCGCCCGCCGGGGTACTCGCGCCGCCGCCGGGGGCCGCCGGGCCGAGCTTGACCAGCTCCCATTGCTGGTTCGCGCCACCCAGGTCAGGCCACTGCTGGACCCGTGCGCCGTCCGCGGTGGACCAGGCGTTCACGTCGAGTACGAGGCCGCTGCCCCGGTTCACCAGCTTGTACGAACCCGCACCCTCAGCCAGCGGCATCCACTGTTGGCCGGGCGTGCCGTTCGCGCGCTGCTGCACGGTGCCCGCGCCCTTGGCCGAGCCGCCGGACACGGCGAGCAGTTCTCCGCTGTTGACGCTCGCGACCGTGTAGTAGCCGTGGTCTGTCGCGGTCAGCCGCCACTGCTGATTGGCGCCGCCGTTGCGCGTGTACTGCGCGACCTGCGCTCCATCCGCGGTGGACCAGTTCAGCACGTCCAACGCCTTGCCGCTGTGCACGGATATCAGCGTGTAGGCCGCGCCGTCGTCGACGGGCGCTGCATCCGAGCGGCCGGCGGTGAGCACGACAACAGGCAACAGCGCTGCGGCCAGCACGCACGCCGCGCCGATCAGCACGGGTTTGCGCTTCATACGCGGGCGCGGCTCGCGGTCGGGGCGCTGGTTCTCGCTCCGGCCGTGACGGGGGTTCATCGAGGTACTCCTGAGGGTCGGTTCCGTGCGCGGGCCGGCGGCATCGCCCGCGCATTCCCCACCCAGTCCGACGGCGGCCGCAAAAGGTTGCCGTCAAAATCCGTAACCCGGCCCTGCTAGATTCCCGGCGTGCGCGAAGCAGAGGGCGGGACCGGCGCCGGACGACCGGGCGGCGGCCGAGCCGACTTCGACGCGTTCTTCGCCGCGCACTACCGTGACCTGGCGCGCTTCGCGTACCTGCTGACCGGCGAGCACGCGGCTGCCGACGACGTGACCGCCGAGGCGCTGGCCGAGGCCTGGAAGAGCTGGGACCGGGTCACCGGCGCCGACCGCCCGCTGGCCTATGTGCGCCGCATCGTGGCGAACCTCGCCGCCGACCGCACCGCCGGGCTGGTACGCGAGCGCCGCAGCTGGCGGCTGTGGAGCGGCGGGCGCAGCGACCGGGCCGAGACGCACGACACAGACGCGTCGGTCGACCTGCGCCGTGCGCTGCTGAACATTCCGGCTCGCAAACGCGCCTGTGTCGTGTTGCGCTACTACTACGGTCTGAGCGAGCAGGAGACCGCCGCGACGCTCGGCATCGCCGTGGGCACCGTCAAGAGCCAAAGCTCGCGCGGGTTGGAAGAGCTCGCGCGGCTGTTGCGCGGATCGCGCCCGGACGCTGCGGCGACGTCCGGACGCGGCCGCCGGTCCACGCCCGAAGGAGCGACCCGATGAACCGCCCTGCGGCACACGATCCGCGTCCAGACGCCGCGTGGCTGGCCGCCGGACTGCGCGCGCAGGCCGACGAGCACGAGGCCGACCTCGCCCGCATCGAGGCCGGGTTCGACCGCCTGACCGCGGACAAACCCCGGCGAGCCGTGCGCCGCCGAGTCGGCGGCCCGCTGCGAGTGCGGCTGCTCGGCATCCCGCTGGGCGCGCTGGCGGCGGTGGCCACGGCGACCATCGCCGTGGGCGTGACCCTCGGCGTCAGCGGACGGACGGCGCCCCCGGCGAGCCAGGCCGCTGCGTCGCAGAGCCCGGGCCGCCCGACCGCCGCCGAGACGCGGCCGCCGACCCTGCCGACGCCCGCGCCGACGACGTTCCATCCCGCCGGGACCACCTCGGCCCACGCCGAATCCTCGCCGCCCCCCTTCGCCGGACCGCTGACGGCGACCGCGGCGGTGGACCTGTACAGCAACGAGTACTGGGCCCAGGAGGACCTGACCCTCACCACGACGAGCACCGTCCGCGCACTGCACCTGACCGTCACCGTCTCCGGCGGCGCCACGGTGCAGTCCACCGGATGGTGGAGCAGCATCCTGAACGACGAACTCGACGTCACGGTCAGCCAGGACTCCGCCGGGCTGCTCTACGACATCACGCTCAAGCCCGGCCAGACGCTTCAGCCCGCCGCATACAGGTTCGGCCTCCAGTTCGACCACCCCGCCGTAGGCCACAGCTTCGCCCTCGACGCCTACGCCGCCGACGCGACCACCGTCGCCGACGCGAAGCAGGCCTCGATCCACGGAACCTTCGGCGGATAGCGGACGCACGATCCGGTCGGGCTCAGGCCCGCGGATCACGGGCTCGTGCAGGTCAGCGCCGGGGTCGACGGTGCGCCGTTGGCGAGGAAGCCGAAGGTGGCGGACCCGGAGGCGGGCAGCGAGCCGTTGTACGAGGCGTTGGCGACCGACACCGACGAGCCGCTGGTCGCGAGCGTTCCGCTCCACACCTGGGTGATGCTCTGACCGCCGGCCAGCGTCCAGTGGACCGTCCAGCCGTTGATCGCCGAACTGCCGGCCGCCACCGTGACCTGGCCCTGGAAGCCGCCCTGCCACGAGCCGACCGTCTGGTAGGCAGCGCTGCACGCACCGGCCGGCGGGGTGCTGGTCGGCGAGGCGCTGGTCGGCGGCGGGCTGGTCGGCGGGGTCGTGCTCCCGAACTGGGTGAAGAAGTTCCAGACCACGCCGGAGGTCCAGGTGTGCCAGCCGTCGCCGGTGCTGCCGTCGATGGGGCCGGGGTCGTGGCCCGCCCCGTCGAACGCGGCCCACACGACCGGGTAGCCGGGCAGGCATCCCGAGTACGCGGTGACGATGTGCGTCAGGCTGCCGTACGCCGGTTCCGGCGGGTTCTGCGGCGTGCAGTGGTTGTTGCGGACGAAGGTGTCGCGCAGCGCGCGGCCGTTGGCGATCGGCAGAACGTTGTCCCGGATGCCGTGCAGCCCGATGTACGCGACCGGCTGGGTGCCCGGGTTGCAGCCGCTCAGGTTCGCGCCGGAGTAGACCGCGACCGCGCGGAACACCGTCGGCCGGGCGCAGGCCAGCGCGTAGGTCATTGCGCCGCCGTAGCTGAAGCCGGCGGAGAAGACCTGCGTAGTGTCGACGCAGAGGCCTGTTTCGAACTGGCTGAGCAAGTCGTCGACGAAGGTCACGTCCTGGCCGCCGGAGTTGGCCCAGCCGTTGTTGATGCCCTGCGGGGCGACGAAGATCGTGCCGTTGCCCGCCGCATCGGCCAGGCGCCGCAGGCCGTAGTAGGACCAGTTGTATCCGTCCGTGCCGCCGGAGTCGACGTCGTTGGCGGTGCCGCCGACCCAGTGGAACCCGAAGACCAGCCGGTACGGGTGGTTGCTGTCGTAGTTGGCCGGAACCTCGATGATGTAGCTGCGCGTCTGCCCACTGCTCTGGATCGTGTGCGTACCGCTGGCCAGCGCCGGAGCCTTCCCGCAGCCGGAGGTGGCCGCCAACGGCGCGCCGGCCGACGCCGCCGCGGTCGCGCCGAGAGCGCCGCTCACCATCAGCCCGCTGACAGCTCCGATAAGCAGCATCACCAGCGCGACCGGCCCGAAGACGGCTCCGCGTTTCACCATCATGACTCCCTCTGCCGTCCGATCCCGTGCGGATGACCCGGCGTTCGTGAACCGGCGGAGGCAGCGCCACATATGAGCTTCCACATATACGACTCTTCGACCTCTGTGCGGCGGCGAGCACCGCCGAGTCGGTGACATCGATAGCAACTCATCCCATGTCGTGCAACCAACGGACCGTCAGCAGCCCTCACACATGAGCTGGTGCTCCGTGCCGCGAGGGGCTCCGAGCACAGGGCGCGCAGCCCGTGAACAGCCTGCTCCAGCCAGACAGATGAGCATGGTCCCGCCACTGCGCCCAATGAGGATGAGCATGATTAATAGGCGATGCGTACCGAAACTTACATCCCATGTCTCAGGCAGATCGGGGGATGCCGCAGGCACCCTTCCGCCAGGAAGCCCGCCGAATGGCTCACTTCCACAACACATCAGAAACGAGAAACGCTCACGCACCGACAACCTTCCGCCCGGGAGCCTAGGCAGGCGCTGCCGGGTTCGAGTATTGATAGGGCGCGCGGCGCCCACTCCACGGTGCCGCATACTCATGCGCTGCCGCACCCGCCGCCGCGCGAAACGGACGGCGGCCGCCCTGGTGTCAACGACCCCTGACGCCCATGGGCGCCGCCTGGACATCCCGGGCAAGCCCGGGGAAGGGATCGCGTTGTCCACCGAATCCCGCACCGGCCGGATACGCCGGATGCTCGGCTCGGCCGACCGCCCCGGCAGCGTGCGGACCGTGGCCGTCCCGCTGGCCGCCGCGCTCACCGGAGCCTTTGTCGTAGCGGGACCCGTAGCCGCAGCCTCGGCGACGGCCGCAGTCGCGAACACGCACCCCGCCTGGGCCGCCGCCTCGGCCGACCGCGGTACCGCAGCCGCATCCACCACGCTGACCCCGACGGTCTTCTACGCCGGGCAGGACGCCCCCGGCATGTTCGCCTACGCGCAAGCCGTCTCCACACCGGGCAACTCCCTCTACCGCCACTACCTCACCGCCGCCCAGTACCAGGCGCGCTTCGGCGCCACCACCGCACAGGTGGCGGCGGTGCGCTCCTGGCTCACCGGAGCCGGTCTGAAGATCACCTCGTCGAACGCGGCCGGTGTCACCGTGACCGGTACCGCCCCGGCCATCCAGAAGGCCTTCGGCGTCAGCCTGCACAGCTACGAGGTGCGTGGTGGGAGTTACGTCGCACCGACGGCCGACGCGCGGGCGCCCGCCGCGCTCGCCGCGGACGTGGGCACCGTCACGGGCCTGACGACGATGACGGACATGGTGCGGCCGTCGAGCCTGCTCGGCGAAGTCACCACGAGCCTGGCCAAGGGCGTGACCGGCGCCAAGGCCACCGTCTCCAAGGGCGCAGACGGCGCCACCTTCCTCGGCCCGGCGCAATGCCCCTGCTATAAGGACAGGTCAAGGACACCACCGACCCGCCGTTCAACGGCAAGCACGAGCCATACGTCCTGTGCGGCTACGTGCCCTCCCAGCTGCGCGGCGCGTACGGCGTCACGCAGTCCGGGCTCACCGGCAAGGGTGTGACGGTCGCGGCCGTCGACGTCTACAGCTCCCCACGATGCTTGCCGACGCGAATCAGTACGCGAAAATCCACGGCGACAGGCCGTTCAAGAACGGCCAGTACACCGAGACCGTCACCCCGGCGCAGTGGAACGATCTGGACGGCTGCGGCGGTACCGACGGCTGGGCGGGCGAGGAGAGCCTGGACGTCGAGGCCGTGCACGCGATGGCGCCAGCCGCGAACCTGCACTACTACGGCGCGAACTCGTGCAGGGACGCGGACATCTTCGACGTCTTGGAGACCATCGACGCCACGCACGGCGCCGACATCGTCTCCGACTCCTGGGACGGGGTGCTCTACTCGACCAGCGGCGACGAGGACCCGACCGCGATCGCCGAGTACAACCGGCTCTTCGCGCAGGGGTCCATCGAGGGCATCAGCTACCAGTTCTCCTCGGGTGACTGCGGCGCCGACGACCCGGCCACCTTGTGCGCCCTGGCCACCGGATCGGCCATGCCGCAGGCCGAGTTCCCGTCCTCCAGCCCGTGGGTGACCGCCGTCGGCGGCACCAGCCTGGCGATCGGCGAGTACAACCAGCAGCTCTGGAACACCGCGTGGGGCACCCACGTGTGGGGCCTGGAGAACGGCGCTTGGACACTCGGCGGTTGGGCATTCGGCGCCGGGGGCGGCACCAGCAGCGTGTTCAGCGAGCCGTTCTACCAGAAGGGCGTAGTCCCGACGACGCTCGCCGGGACGCTGCCCGACGGCACGAAGGTCGCCGGCCCGATGCGGGTGGCCCCGGACGTGTCGCTGGACGCCGACCCTCTGACCGGCTTCCTGGCCGGCATGACCGGGACCCTGTCCGACGGCAGCACCGGCTTCGCCGAAGCCGACATCGGCGGCACCGGCCTCGCCTGCCCGCTGTTCGCGGGCCTGCAGGCCGACGCCGTCCAGGCCCAGGGCGGCCAGGAACTCGGCCTGGCCGGCCCCGCAATCTACGCCCGCTCCGCCGGCCCCGCCGTCACCGACGTGACCGCCACCGGCTCCGGTACCCGCGCGGGCAACGTCCTGCCGCCCGCGCAGGGCACCCCAGCCATCATCGTGACCTTCGGCGACGACCAACTGCTCAAAGCGGGCCGCGGCTACGACGACGCCATCGGCGTCGGCACTCCCTCACCGTTCTATCTCTGGTCGCACCTGTTCTGATAGCAAGTAGTTGCTAGCGCACGCGACAACGCGAAGCGGCGGGCACCCGGAAGGACCGGGACCCGCCGCTTCGGAGCACTCCGGACGGGCGGCTTCGACCGGGATCCGGTCAGCTGAGGGTGCAGGTCAGCACCGGGGACGGGTTGCTGCCGGAGTATGTGGCCTGGAAACCGAACGAGGTGTTGCCGCCGGCCGGTATCGCACCGTTGTATCCGGCGTTCGTGACGGTCTCGGCCTGGCCGCTGTGGCTCTCCACGCCGTTCCAGGCGTTCGTGACCTGCTGGTTGCCGCCCCAGCTCCAGGCCACCTTCCAACCGGTGCTCGCCGTGGTCCCGGTGTTCGTCACCGTCACACCGGCGGTGAATCCGGTGCTCCACTGGTTGGACACGGAGTAGGTCGCGGTGCAGCCGGTTCCACCACCACCGCCTCCGCCGCTCGCGGACGTCGTCGCGGACACCCCGCCGGACTGGGCCGAGACGTTGCCTGCGGCGTCATAGGCGGCCACCGTGTACGTGTACCGCGTCGAGGCCGACAAACCCGAGTCAGTGTACGAAGTCCCTGTGGCCGTGCCGACCTGGGTTCCGTTGCGGTACACCCGGTATCCCGCCACGCCGACGTTGTCCGTGGACGGCGACCACGACAGCGACGCCGAGGAGCTCGTCACGCCGGTGACGGACAGGTTGGACGGCACGGACGGCGGCGTGGTGTCCCCGCCGCCGCTACCGGCCGAGGCGCTGACCGAGAAGCTGTTGGTGCCCAGGCCCTGGCCGCCCTGCCAGACCTCGAAGCCGGCCTCGACGTCGAGCAGGTAGTTCGAGGGGTTGATCGAGCCGCGCGCCACCGCGTCGTTGAACAGGGCCTTGAGGTCGAGGTTGCTGACGGACGTGGCCCCCGGGTTCAGCACGTAGGAGATGATGTTCCACGAGGTCTGCCGTCCGGTCCAGACATTCCAGTTCATGCCGTCCGCGTTCGAGGTGCCGGTCTGCGAGCCGAACGGCTGCACCCCGCCGCGGCTGTTGATCCACACCATCACCTCGGTGCCGTCCGGCTGGCCGCTGGTGGTGGGCGTGGAGTTGAACCAGATGTCGTAGGCGACGTCGTACGCGCCGGACGCCGGCTGGTTGGTGCTCCACGACGTGCTGGCACTGCCCAGCTTGCTCATCTGGATCGGCAGCCCGCTGTTGCCGGTGCACGACCCCCAGTGGCAGCCCTTGTAGATGGACGGGTAGGTGGCCGGCGCGCCGCCGCTGAGGTTGAAGTTGGCGGTGGTCAGCGACCAGGCGGTGCCGCCGGTGTAGGTGATGCACTGCTGCGCGCTGGAGTTCCACTCGTTGGCCTGGATCGTGTAGTCGCCGGCCGAGATCGTTCCGGTGCCGGAACAGGTGGTCGTGGCGGCCTGCGCGGCTGGGGCGGCCACCGCGGTGACCGCCGCCGCGACGGCGATCGCCAGCGCCGCCGCGAGCACGCGCGGTCGCGGTCGATGATCGGTGAGTCTCACAGGACACCCTTCTGTGCGGTCGGGGAGGCGGGGGAAAGCGCATCGCTGGGTGAAGGTGCCAAGGCCGTACCCGAAGTTCAAGGGCGCGGCGGATCGGCGCGGCGGCGGCGGCCCGGCGGGTGCGCACGATGCCGCAGTTCAGAGGCCGGCTTCGGGTCGACCGGGTTCAGGGCGATGCCAACCGCGTTTTCGCGAAACTTACACCTCGACGGCCGACCCGCCGCGCCGCTCGCGGGCGTCCGCGGCATTCGGACCACTTGGAAACTGGAAGCGCTTCCGGTGCTGAGCTGCGGGCATGGGAGTGCCCGAAAGGCCGGATCCGGCGTGCCGAACTGCGCGAGGACATCGATGTCGTGTGTCCGATGACCGAGCCTTTACAGCCGATGCGGCCATCACTATGGTCCGCCTGGAAGCGCTCCCAGAACTGTGAGAGCGCTCTCCTCCCCGACAGTTCCGGCCCGCTCCCCCGAAAGGACGCAGAACTCTTGAGGTTCCACGGGCTCAGACTCACCACCGCCCTGGCCGTCGCCGCCGCGGTGGGGCTCGGCTCCGCGCCCGCCGCCGTCGCGCGGGCCGCCGACCATACGCTGCCGTCCAACACGCGCTTCTACGTCGACCCGGACAGCGACGCGGCCATGCAGGTCCGCACCGACGTGAAGGCGGGCGATCTGCGCGGCGCGCTGACGATGGCGAAACTGGCCAGCTGGCCCGAGGCAGCGTGGTTCACCGACGGCAGCCCCGCCCAGGTGGCGCAGCAAGTCACAGCCCTGATGCGCCGTGCCCGGACCCGGCAGTCGGTGCCGGTCCTGGTGGCCTACGACATCCCGTTGCGCGACTGCGGCCAGTACTCCAGCGGCGGCGCGCCCTCCGACGCCGCGTACCGTCAGTGGATCGCCGCGTTCGCCGCCGCCATCGGATCGTCGCGGGCCGTGGTGATCCTGGAACCGGACGCGCTGGCCAACCTGCCCCAGGACTGCGGCGCGACCACGGATCCGGCCGGCACGCTCACCGCCGCGAGGATGGTAGACCTCAGATACGCGGTCTCGGTGCTCGAAGCGCAGCCGCGCACGTCGGTCTACCTGGACGCCGGCAACAGCCAGTGGCACGCGGTCGGCGACATCGCGCAACGGCTGATCGACGCCGACGTCGCGGACACCCAGGGATTCTCCCTGAACGTCTCGAACTACCAGCCCACCGACCAGTCCGACCGCTACGGCGCCTGGGTCTCCCGCTGCATCTGGTTCGCGACGGCCGGACCGAGCTGGGCGATCGGCCACGCCGACTACTGCGCGAGCCAGTACTACTCCCCCGCCGCGCCCAACGACGGCCTGCCCGGCGACTCCGTCTCGCCCACCGACCCGAGCACCTGGCACTGGACCGACGACTGGTTCACGCAGAACACCGCCGCCGCGCCGGCCGCGCAACTGACCCACTTCGTCGTGGACACCAGCCGCAACGGCCTCGGAGCGTGGACGCCGCCCGCGGGCACCTCGTACCCTGACCCGCAGACCTGGTGCAACCCGCCCGGCCGCGGCATCGGAGCCCGACCGACCGCGCACACCGGCGTGCCGCTGACCGACGCATACCTCTACATCAAGACGATCGGACAATCGGACGGCAGCTGCACGCGCGGAACCGCGGGTCCCGGCGACCCCGTCTACGGCGGCACGGTCGATCCCTCAGCAGGCACCTGGTGGCCGGCGCAGGCACAGACGCTCGCCGGCAACGCGGTACCCGCTCTCACGTTCAACTTTGACCTACGCTGAGCCAACGCAACGTGCACGAGCAGCAGAAAGGCACCAGCTCCATGGAGACGCAACCGGCGCGCCGGCCGACGCTCGACGAGGTCGCCCGGCGCGCCGGAGTCTCCCGCTCGGCTGCCTCACGCGCCATCAACAACGCGCGCCACGTGAGCAGCACCACCCGCGAGGCCGTCGAGCACGCGATCCGGGAGCTGGGCTACGTACCCAACCCCAGCGCCCGGGCCCTGGCCACCCGACAGGCCGCGGCAGTCATCCTGGCCGTCTCGCACAACGATCCGGCACTTTTCGCCGATCCGTTCTTCGGCCAGGTCATCGGCGGCATCAGCGCGGCGCTGGAGACCACCGACCTGGTCCTGATGCTCGCACTGGCCAGCTCAAGCCGCGGCAGAGAGCGCGTGCAACGGGTGCTGCGCTCCCGGCGCGCCGACGGTGTCATGCTCATGTCCCTGCGCGGGGACGACCCGCTCTACCGCCTGACCGAGCAGCTCGGCCTGCCGGTCGTCGTCGGCGGACGGCCGCTGCACGGCGAGCCGGCCTGGTACGTCGACGCGGACAACCGCGGCGGCGCACGGCTGGCCACCGAGCACCTCATCGCGACCGGCCGCCGCCGCATCGCCACCATCACCGGTCAACTCGACACCCGGGCCGGCGTCGACCGCCTGCGCGGCTTCCAGGAGACGGCGGCGCTCGCCGGCCTGGAGACCACGTGGGTCGAGGAGGGCGACTTCACCGAGGACAGCGGCGCCCAGGCGGCGGCCCGGCTGCTGGCCACCCACCCCGATCTCGACGCGCTGTTCGCCGCCTCGGACAACATGGCCGCGGGCGCACTGCGCACCCTCAAGGCGCACGGCCGCTCGGTGCCCGAGGACGTCGCCGTCGTCGGGTTCGACGACCTGCCGATCGCCCGCCACACCAGCCCGCCGCTGACCTCCGTCAACCAGCCGATCCAGGCCCTCGGCCACGAAATGGCCAAGATGCTGGTCGGCCTCATCAACGGCGAACGACCGAGCTCGCTGATCCTGCCCACCCGGCTGACCGTCCGCGAATCCGCGCCGTTGCCAGGCGACCGCTAGAGGGCGCCGATCCGCGCTCACGCAGGTAGTCGATCACCTCTCGGGCCGGGTCTGTTTCCTCTTCGCCGTGGCAGACGTCTTGCTCCCCGTGGTCGCGGCCGGCTGCCCGCCGCTCAGGCGCGTGTACAGCAGCGGCAAGCGGGCCAGCACGTGGCTCTCACGGACGTAAGCGTTCTTCGGCCGCGCAGGGTCGGCGCTCGAGCCCCTGGTGCACCCGTGCCAGCACCGATACGCGGGGTTGCCGTGCGTGACGGCGCCCTTCATGCACCGCCCGCACAGAGCGCAGCGCAACAACCCGGTCAAACGGTAGATGTGACGCGCGTCGGCGTGCGCGGCGGGGACGGTCTACACCGCGACGAAGTCGGCTTCGCTCACCACCGCCGCGTGGGTCGCTTCCCTGGAGATGATCCACTGATCGGGGTTGTTCCACCGCACCACCTCACGGTGCCCCAGCCCCGGGTTGTCCGGGTCGACCAGCACCCGGTCGGTGCGCTGCCGATTCCACACTGCGCGCCCGGTGTACGCCGGGTTGCCCAGGATCGCGCGCACCGTGCCCACCGTCCACGCCTCCCCGCCACGGTGCTGGTTGCGCAGCGCGTCCGCGGCCGACGGACACGGGATGCCCGCCTCGTTCAGAGCGCGGGTGATCCGGGCGAGGCTGGACCCCTCCCGACGCGCCCGGAACATCCAGGACACGATCGGGCCGGTCGCCGGATCACACTCCAAGACCTGAAGGCACACCCCGCGCCGGGCCAGAGCCCAATTCGGATGCGGACGCGACGGCTTCAAGACGAAACCGTACGGCGGGCGCCCGCCCATGAACCGGCCCTGCTCGCGCACCTGCACGCTCATCGACCCCACCGTGCGCCGCCGGGCTCTGACCACCTCACGCTGCGACACGATCCCCAGCAGCACCCCCAGCTCCTGCAAGCTGCTGATCGAGGGATCGAGCCTGCCGCCGACCTCCGGTAGCCACAACTGCACCCCGTGATACTCGAACACCGACACCATCAACGTGAACTGATTACCGTAGAACGCCCGCTCGTGCGAGCCGACCACGATCGCGTCGAACCCCCGGTCCGCATCCGCCAGCGCCGCAAGCAACCGCGCGGCCTGCGGCCGCGACGGCCACGCCAGCGTCCGCGAGGACCCGAGGTCGAAGAACTCCGCAACGATCCGCCCCTCCCCCGCGATCACCGCCTGCGCCTCCGAGACCTGCCGCGCCCGCGAACTGACCGGATCCTGCCAGTCCTCCGTCGAGACCCGCCCGTAGAACGCGAACCGCAACCCCCGCGCCACCACCTGCACGCTTCGGCGCGCGACCCCGGCAGCCCACGCCGCAAGGCCTCCATCCGGTACCGCCAGCGCCGCGGTGCTCATCGTCGTCGTCACCATCGCTTCGCCCACCGCCCACCGCCCACCAGAAAAGATCTCCCAAGACGACCATGACCCCGACAGACATAGCGGACCATAGTCACGACGGAGAATCACCCGAACGAGGGCGTGTTGCGCAGGCACCGGGCACACAGCAAAGAGCCGAGACGGGCCCGGACGCGAAGCAGGCGAAGCTTGAGAAGCGGCGTCACCGGCTCGACAGCCATAACGGCTCTTCGACTTTCGGCGGGGCCGAGGATTCCGCCGCCCCCCAGCGGTGCCTGAGCCGGTGCGAAGGCGTTACTGAACGCCCGACTGGATGAAGGCCACGATTTCCGGCCACCAGGCCGACACGGTGGCGGCCAGGCGCCCGAGTTCAGAGAGGCCTGATGCCCAACCGCAGACGCCACCCACCCGAACCAGCGAATACTCGGCGAGACAGCGACCACCGGGACACGGCACGGAACCCGCCGACAGGGCGCAGGCCGCCCACACGGCATCTTGGCACCATAGGCATGGTCCGCGCCGAGGAAGCTCCATACGCTTGAGATATGGCTGAAGTTTGGCACTTCGTGGGGTGGTCTTGATCGGGCGAAGTCGTCCCGGGCTGCGGCGCGGCTGCGTGATCTTGCGCTGGCATGAAGGAAGCATCGGTGTCGTTACCGACGAGATGCCCACCTACGTGACGACTCCGCAGAAGCCTTACCTGCCTGCGTGGACGCGCACGTCGCGGAACTCCACGTACAGGTTCGGGTAGCCGTCACCGGGGTTGTTCTGGTCGTCCTCCCCGGCCGCGGCGATCTTTTGGAGCACGTCCAGACCGCGGGTCACGACCCCGAACGGCGTGTAGTTCGGGTGCAGCGTGGTGTCCTTCCAGGTGAAGAAGAACTGGCTGCCGTTGGTGTTCGGGCCGGCGTTCGCCATGGCCACCGTGCCGGCCGGGTACGTCGCGCCGGTCAGGTTCTCGTCGTTGAACGAGTACCCCGGGCCGCCGCTGCCGGTGCCCGTGGGGTCCCCGCACTGCAGAACGTAGATCCGCTGGGTGGTCAGGCGGTGGCAGTGGGTGCCGTTGTAGTACCCGTGCTCGATCAGGTAGCGGAACGAGAAGGTGGTGCACGGGGCGGCGCTCGTCAGAGCCTTAACGGTGATGTCACCCTGTGCCGTGTGGAAAACGACGGTGTAGGGCCGGGCGGCCGCGACCGGATCGAAGGCGGGGATGCCCTTGAAGCGGTCGGCGGGAATCGCCGGGACGAATCCGCACTGGTCGGTGGCCGTCGCCTGGCGAGTCGTCGTGGCCGCGGGCGCGACGGCCGTACCGGCGCCGGTGCGCACCGAGGACTGACCCAGTCGGTTCGGCGTGGTCGCGTTGTCGGCCGCGGCGCTGGTGGTGGCGGCGCCGGCGAGGCCGATCAGCATTGCCGCCGCGGCGGCGATCCGGCCCGTGCGGCGTGTGATGCCGGGTATCAGCATGATCTCAGCTTCCTGATGGCTGGTCTGGACGCTGATGCCCTTCCCGGATCCCGCGTCGTTGTAACGCCGCACACTCGAGATCCCGGGTCGCCGGGACCCGAGCGACTGTGACCGTCGGCAACGAGGTCCGGTCCGGCAGACCGCCACCGGATCGCGACGGAGAGCACAGGGCCCGTCGCCGTCTGCGGCGGCGTAGGCCACCCGGACGGACCGACAGGAGACCATCCTCCCGACAAGAACACTGAGGTGCCGCGACCGTCGTCCGTACAGGTTGGGGGATGGAGTCGTCCTGCGAGACGCTCACCCGGGGGTGGCTGGTGCTGGCAGGCCGCGTCTAGGCGCGTCTGGCGGGCGCGTCGGGCCTTCCGGCGCCCCGGACAAGACATCGCCCAGCCCTGGCTGGCTGACGCACCCCCGCCCTATGCGCAGCATCAAAGGGCGGGGGTGCGTCAGCCGCGTTCCTGGTGTTGGTCGCGGCCGGTTACCTGGTGTTGAAGTCCTGATTGGTGCCGGGTGCGTTTTTGCAGGGCCATTGGTCCAGTTGCTGGCCTTGGGTGGCGTTGGCGCCGTAGACGTCCAGGCACAGGCCGCTGTTCTGGTTCTTGAACTGCCAGGAGCCGTCGGACT
>Ga0307507_10002377_pt1 | contig 39786 bp, 11 predicted proteins | sample 7_EM_MG_FD_207223 | JGI IMG/M metagenome (GOLD analysis project Ga0307507, IMG submission 207223) | Populus trichocarpa ectomycorrhiza microbial communities from riparian zone in the Pacific Northwest, United States - 7_EM | ecosystem: Host-associated > Plants > Roots > Unclassified | place...
AATTGCATGTCAAGAAATATATAGTTACCTTTTAAAGTTGCTAAGTAGGTTAATTGCGTGTTAAGAAATATATAGTTAGCTTTTAAAGTTATCAAGTTAGTTAATTGCATATCAAGTTAGTTAAATTGCGTGTCAAGTTGGTCAATTGCATATCAAGTTGGTTAAATTGCGTGTCAAGTTGGTTAATTGCATGTCAAGTTGGTTAAATTGCGTGTTAAGTTGGTTAATTGCATGTCAAGTTAGTTAAATTGCGTGTCAAGTTGGTCAATTGCGTGTTAAGTTGGTCAATTGCGTGTCGAGTTAGTCAAATTGCATGTTAATTACGCGAAACGCGAAAATTAAAGTCTACTTGAATCTCATCCTGCGAATATTTTCCTGATAAAGAATGGGCTATAGCGCCCTAGTAAGATCTGCAATCTCTACGGCACTAACTGTACCGCCCGCTATTAACCTAGCGGCTAGCTGTGCAGCTAGCCCCGCTGTGGATCCGGCGAATACTTAACCTACGTACAGTAACTTCTAAAGATAGGCCCTTAGTAATTAAGGAGCCTGCTTCTTATACGGCCAGAAAGACTACTTTGTAAAAGACTGCCTAACAGCAGCAAAGACAAACGAGGTCCTGTTAATTTAGGAGGATGGTATAGAGTTAGAAAAAAAGGAACCCTAGAGTAAGACTCCTCTTTAGGGTTAAAAGGAATTGATATATTATATATTGATCTGGGTTGGCTAGTTGGTGGAAGAAGCTGTACTATCCCTTATACTTTATTCCATAATGGATATTAAGTTTTAACCTCTACTTTGGCTGACTCTGGAGCAAATGCCTTTGCCTTAATAGATATATAGTGTGCTATAAAGCTGGCTAACTTTTTAAATGTACCCCTTGAAGAACTGCCCAAACCAATTTCTATTCGCGGGTATAACGGACGGATAGGACCACCCATTATAACTATCTTGCGGATTTACCTGTGTAGATAGACAAAGGTAGTATAATATCCCCTTTCTTATTACAGACCTAGGAAGCCACGATATGATTTTAGGAAGAAAATGGCTAGCCTATCTAGGCTTATAGCTTGACGTACGGAGTAGACGGCTTGTCTGGCCCAAAACCCTACCCCCAATACCTTCTTTTATAAAGGAAATCAGCATTATAATAGAAAATCTTATGCGGCTATAGATAGACACCGTCCACTAGGCCGATGCTATGCGTAGGGACTAGGCCTTTGAGAAAGATGTATAGCTTAATCCGCAATAGGTCCGTATACTACGCCGCCCCTAGACTACTGATGTCGCACCACCAGCACTAGAAACCTAGGAAGTTAGTAATAAGCCAGCTAGCTTAGGCCCTATACAGCTATAAAGAGCAGCAAGGAATATTGGATGCTGTACTGAATATATGGACCGGAAGGATAACTTACGGAAGATGGAATAGGAGCTAAGGAGGGTTATAACCCCTCTACCGCAAAATATGGTCTATGGAACGTCTGTAAAGAAACCTATAAACCTTCTACTGGTTGATATCTGCTGTATTGGCGCTATAGGGTTCTATCAGAACTTAAAATGGCCTGATACTGTTGCCTTTATGACTAGCTTATACAAAATTGACTAGATGATTAAAGACAAGGAAGCCCTAGCCCGTGACTAGCTTAGTGGGGAAAGTGAGCTTATAGATAAGGAGCTGGTAGAACAGAAACTACCCCGCTAATACTAGGAATTTAAGGATATATTCTCTAAGGCAGTATCCAATATACTCCCGCCTCACCGACCGTACGACTATAAGATTGAGATTGAGCCAGATAAAGAAAATACCCTTAGCTATAGCCCCCTCCGCCAGCAATCTACTGACGAACTATGGGCTACTAAGTAGTACCTTATTGACAACCTTAATAAAGGCTTTATTGAGCCTAGCTAAGTCCCCTTTGCCGTACCTATTCTCTTTGTAAAAAAGCCTAACGGCGGACTCTGTTTTTGTATTAACTACTATAAACTAAACCATATAACCCGCAAAGACCAATATCCGCTGCCCTTGCTTAAGGAAATGCTAGCCTGTATAAGTAAGGCTAAGATTTTTATAAAGCTTAATATCCGCTAGGCCTTTTACTGAATTAGGATGGACCTAGGATCTAAGGATCTTACTATATTTTAGACCCGCTACGGATTATACAAATATAAAGTACTACCTTTTGGATTAACTAACGGACCAGCTATATACTAGCGGTATATAAATAACGTACTCTTTAACTACCTTAATAACTTCTACATAGTATATCTAGACAATATTATAATCTACTCTAAGAATAAACTGGAATATTAGGAACATATTTATAAAGTCCTATAACGGCTCCGCGAGGCTGGTCTCTAGGCCGATATTAAGAAGTTGGAATTTAGTGTTAAGCATACAAGGTACCTAGGGTTTATTATTAGTATAGACGGAATTAAGGCTGACCTAAAGAAGACAGCTGTAATTAACCAGTGGACACCCCTATGGACTGTAAAGGGGGTATAATTATTTTTAGGTTTTTGTAACTTCTACCAACGCTTTATTAAGAACTATAGTAGAATTGCCTGGCCCCTTAACCGTCTTACTAGGAAAGACCAGCCCTTCCACTTTAACGCTATATGTAGGCAGGCCTTTAATGAGCTTAAAAAACGGCTAGTATTGGCTCCCCTACTTGCCCACTTTAACCTAGAACGGCCCTTAATGCTAGAAACTAATGCCTTAGACAGCGCAATAGCTAGTGTCTTTTCTTAAAAGCAACTGGACGGAGAATAGCACCCTATTACATACTATTTAAAGACTATAATAGATGCCGAGCTGAACTACCACATCTATAATAAAGAAATGCTGGCTATTATCTCTAGCTTTTAGCACTGGTGTGTATAGCTAGAAGGGACCCCTAAGCCTATTAAGGTGGTTTTGGATTATAAGGCCTTAGAATACTTTATAACAACAAAGGCCCTTACGGCCCGGCAGGCACGCTGGGCGGATATCCTGTCTTAGTTTTACTTCCTAATTATATATAGGCCAGGCGTAACTAACCGTGCAGATGCCCTTATAAGGCGCGAACAAGACCTAGATAACTAGATTGCTATAAAGATTATATTATAGACCTAGATGCTGCTATAACTAGAGCACCTTAACCCCTAAATATAGGTAGAACTAAATACGGACCCCGCAAAGGCCGAGATGTACCCTATTAATACTACGGAACTTAACCTTATTAATGAACTGCTGTAGGTAAACCGTACGGCCCCTTCTCTATAGGAGTACCGCGAAAGGGTAAAGGATGCTACTAGCCTATGGTCCCTTGAAAACGGACTACTTAAGCACCAGGAATAGCTAGTGGTGGTAGAGGAATAAAATTTATAGACTTAGCTTATTGCCGAAGCATATACTTAGGTCTCTACGGCCTATTCTAGAAAAAATAAGACCTGTAGAATTATTGGCGACCGCTACTACTGGCCCGAAATGGTTATGGATATTGACCGCTATGTATAGAACTGCGACGACTGCCGTAGGTCTATAATTCCATAAGATAAGACCCTAGGGCTATTAAAGCCACTTCTGATACCAGAACGCCCCTGGTAGTATATTTTTATAGACTTCTACGAGTTACCTATGGACCGTAACGGATATGATATGGTTATAATTCTAGTTAACTGCTTTGGTAAGCGCCCGTTCTTAATCCCCTGTTATAAGAATATTGATGCTAAAGAGGCGGCCTAACTGTATATCTACTATATCTACCGAATTTACAGATTACTAGATACTATTATATCCAACCACGGACTGTAGTTTATATTAGCCTTCTAGAACAAGTTCATCTAAATCCTAAGTATTAGGCTAAAGCTCTCCACGGTATACCACCCCTAGACAGATGGTTAGACGGAGATTGTAAATTAATACTTAGACTAGAGACTCCGGCCCTTTATTAATTACTTTTAGGATAACTGGAGCGAACTGCTACCTATAATAGACTACGCCCAGGCAACCTTACCCTATAACTCTACAGGGTTTGCACCTATTTAGCTAGAAATAGGATACTTACCCTATATAAGCTTTAACTGGGAGAGACCGGAAGGACCATAGACCATACGCGAAAAACTATCTTATAGGGAAGCACAGCAGTATGCTAGACGCTTAGAAAAGGTATAGATGGTAGCCCACAAGAACCTAGAGAAGGCCCAGAAATCGATGGAACAGTAGGTAAATAAGCATAGGCGCGAGCCTGACTTTACCATAGGCGATAAGGTCTGGGTTATAACAAAGAACTAGAAGATAGAACGGCCTAGCCGTAAGCTAGACTATAAGATGGCAGGACCGTATAAGATCCTTAATAAAGAAGGCAACTTATATAAGGTTAAACTCCTAGACTTAATTAAAGTCCACCCTATTTTCTTACTAGATAAGCTATGGAAAGCTACAAATAACCTACTACTTAGATAAAAGAATAAGCCTCCACTGCCGATTTAAGTTAATGGTGACAATGAATAGGAAGTTAATAAAATACTAGCCTGTAAATTAGTACGAGGAACGCTGAAATACTGTGTTTAATAGAAAGGTTACGATCTAGATCCAACTTGGTACCCCGCCTAGAACTTTATAGGTTGCCCCTAAAAGCTTAAAGAATTTTATAACTAATACCCTAACGAACTAGGACCCCCGAAGTATCTAGATAAGTGGATGGAGTGCTGGTATAGCGAGGATAATAAGCTACCTGTTAAGTATATAGATAAGAATACCCTACGGATATAATACGGATATACAAAGCCTAAGGGCAGGCTTTTTTGGAGGGGGGGGGGTAATGTTACGGCGCTGGTCGAAAATAGTACTAGCAAATTGCCGTTAGATTGCCGCAACTTGCCATTACGTGATGGTAAGTTGCCATTATGTGACCAGAGGATTGTATATAGCTTTGAGCGGTGCTTCCGTTCTTCCCCTTTCCTTTCTCTAGCTTTGGATCCTCGTTTATAGACAATCCAATCGTATAGGCTTGCGCGACCTTCTTGCCGTGCTTGTGCCTCGATTGACCGAGTCGCTAACACCTAGAGGATGCGGTACTAGACCTAACTCCTGCAACATCTAGAACCAATAACCTTTAGTAAAGAGAGGATAAGAACCAGGAGGTTAACTTACCTATCCTAGGAGAAACTGTAAGTCTGTTGCCTTGTAATAAACCACTAATAGAACAAGACAAGGTATATGTTATGGCCCAGCCTATGCTAGCTCTAGGGACTCTAGGGACCTCTTACTTTATGGGATAAAACGTGTTACAATTTATTAAACAGTATAAGCAACTGTATATCTGACACCGTATTACAGACGATAAGAAATATTATAGACTTCTAGAATATTGCGACTATTGGATAGGGACCTGGATCCAAAGCCTGCCTAAGTTTATTATTGGTAGATGGACGGAACTCGTAAAAAAGCTTCAAACAGACTACTAAGGAAGTGACTACTTTCGACAAATTAAGACGGTAGAATTCTTAAAAGCTTATATACTGCAGTGTAGGAACAACCCACCCAGTAGTATACGCGAATACTATAGACAATTCACACTAATTTCCTAGAAGGCTACTAAGGCTGGCAATTTGGAAAACTATAAACGAGGATACTGGTTTGTAAAAGGACTCCTATTTAAATATTAAAGACATACTATAACCAAGACAGGAGCTAACCTAGATAGACAAGAGTCTTTTAACTTTCACCTACTAAGGAAGGCTATAGAAGATAGGCTTAATTTGCATAAGGGCGCAGACCGCCTATTAATAATAAACCCTAAGGAACAAGGTCTTCGTTAGCTGGTTAGACAATTCTGTAATTAGCAACCGGTTATATCAAACTAGAGAGAGGCTGCTCTTTAGCCGCCTATAGTCTTTTAGCTAAATAAGTTGATAAGTACCCGTTAAACAATATAAGAGATAGACCCTAAGCTAGAGAAACTCACTAATTAACTCTAGAGGCTTAATCTTAGGACAGTTAAATTAGTAGGTGTTATATCTTTAATGCCGTTCCTTAATAAGATTTGCTAAGATCTGATATAGTACACACAGCTCCTAAACCAAGCGTTAGTGCGTTAAGAATAAATGGGTCCACAACCTATAACAAATAGTAATGGGCTACTGCCACTATATGGGGGGGCGCTATAAGAGCAATATAAGCCTAACCCAGGAAGGTAAAGAGGACTAGGAAATCTTGGCGCGTACTAGGTATAAGCTAAAATATATTATGGATGCGGGGGTTCTTATTGTTTTATTAACTAATACCTAATGCTCCAAGAACTAGTTAACTGTGGGTTCCTGTATATAAACAAGTATAACCAAATTTATACTAGAACACGTAAGCGCTTAGAAAATCTAATTCCGTATTTACTAAGTAATAACAGGATTTGGTTTTTTAAGGACTGGTTAAGGCAGAATACAAATATTGATCCTAATGCGATAGTAATAGCAATAATAACAGGCGTCTAGCTAGCGGCAGCCTTAGTAGAGTTTATAGAAAGCAATGGCGCTAAAAGTGAAGAAGAGCTTAGCAAGTCCTAGGAAGATGTGTACTAAGTGGAGTTAGTATATATTAACTCGGTAGGAGCAGCAACTTAGTCACAGCCTATAATACGGTTATACGATCTTAGGAAACTGTGAGGGGACGTTAGAGTAACAAAGCCGCCCCTAAGACTGTCCGGTCTATAACCAGCAATAGTTCAAAATGTATGACCAGGAGGACATATCTAAATTACACTATGATTATAATGGCAGGCTCCTTAACCGCCAATAAATAATAATAAGATTAATAAAATGAACTATGCTAAATAGCTAAGAAGATAAATGGAACAAGAGATGGACATAATAATAACTGCTAAAGCACCGCGACCAAAGCCAGTTAGGATAATAGATATACTAAAAGGAAACGTCTTAAGCCTAACTATAATGGCAGATAAGATCTTGTTAAAAACTATTAAAGTTACTATTAGTGACTGCCTTATATATATGCCCAAAGTCACAAAGTTATTCTTTAAACCTCTCTTACTACCCCTTATAGAGCCCTACCGACAAAAGTAAGAGGAAGTTAAAGCATCTGTATTGTTGGCGCGCTTAATATTTTATGCTAATTAAACTGGCCTGATAATTGCTAAGGTAGACCAGATTAAATAGGAAGCTGGGTTTACCTGGTTTTAAAGATAATATCTAAAAGTAGAAGCACAGATAGGAGATAGAAAGGTTAAATGCTTAATTAACTCTAGAGCGGAACTTAACCTTATTAAGAAAAATGTGGCTTTGTAACACGGACTGCCGATATTAAGTCTGCCCCTGTAGTTATAAGGCGCACATCTAACATCTACCAATAGGACTTAGTCAGAGTTCATTAGATTGGTACATACAGCCCCTATAGTAATAGGTGGCGTCTTAATATCCATAACATTTATTACTGTAGGAGAGATATTATATAAAGTAATACTTGGTAAGCCGTAGTTAGTAAGGGCTAAACTAGTAACGAATCAAACCGTAATAGGCTAGGTATCTTATATTATTTAATTAGAAGATGGTGGGGTTAAAATAAGGTTCTTAACATCCCATAAGGATATAATACTCTTTAGACCAGATAAAGGAATTAGTATAGGTAGCAGTTTAGAAAACGTATAACTAGTATAACCGCTAGGATTATATCTGGGGTTACTTATAACCTGGTATATTAGGACAAGAAGGGCGCTAAGGACGGAGAGGAGGGAAATAGGGTGCGATTTTAACAAGGATGTTTGCCATTTTGGATATCCGCCGGACATGGCCATTAACGGAAAGAAGAATATAACACTAGATAGAGAGAGCTTAACAGTAAAATGTTAAAGGAAGTCTTAAAAAAGCATATAGGAGGAAAGCAGAAGCCAGTATTTAAAGCGAAGGCTGGATCCTATATATATTAAATATTAAAAATAATAGATCTATTTACGATGTAAATAGAAAGTTATAGGAGCAAGGCCTAATAGAACACTATAAGTGTAGCAACTACGTATAAATAAAAAGCGGATAAAGTCCATCTGGTTAACTTATCAGCACCAGATAGAACAGTTATAGGAGGCATAATAGAGTGGTAAGAAGTAGCCCTATATTAGCAAAAGGCGTTAATTTAAGGATTACCTCTTGGTCTATATAATTATTTCCTTAAGCCACAATATACTAAGCTGGCCCACGGCGCATGACTAAAGCCAGAATAATTAGAGCGTATAATTATAGGAAATATTTAGCCAAGAGAATAAGAAATCTTTAAGGCCATATTATTTAACTAAGAAGAGGCTCTGGCATAGGAGTTCTCTAAGATAGGTTATATCAGCAGGGATGTAACTCCACTATTAAAGATTAAGACTATGCTGTATAAAGCATAGCAAGTACCGAACTTTCCTGTACTAAGGGCCCTATAAGAAGAGGTAATTAATATATTACGAGAATAACTAGCTTAAGGGACTCTAGAATATTGCGAAAGCCTATATAGGAATCTATAGTTTCTTATAAGCAAAAAGGAGTATAAAAAGTACCAACTAATTAATATAGCAATAAATATCAACTAAGTAACTATTAGGGATGCAAATCTGCCACTATATACTAATGAGTTCTCTAAGGAGTTTGCAGGGTATAAGGTTATATCTCTAGTAGACTTCTTCTTTAGCTATAACTAATTAGAGCTAAATGTAGAAAGTAGAAACCTAATAGCCTTTGCAATACCTCTAGGACTTCTATAATAAACAACGGTACCCATAAAAGGCACAAATTCGGTAGCCCAGTTTATAAGGACAATTACTAAGATTCTGGAGCAACACATCCCACACTATGCCTTGCCGTTTCTGGATGATATTATAGTAAAAGAACCACAGATAATGTATAATAGAGAAGAGAGCCTTCCAGGCGTGCGCAGATACATTCTGGAACACATTATATGGCTAGACGGAGTACTTGCGGATTTGGAATAAGCTAGGTATATAATTTTAGGCGCAAAGTCTTATTTCTACAAAGATAAGATTGTAGTGGTTGGCTACCGCTATAATGGAAAGGGATAATATCTAAAAGAGTTAAAAGTCGCAAAGATTAGTTACTAGAGAGATTGCGAAGACGTTATATCTGCCCAAGCATTCCTAGGAGTTGTTATGTATTACCAAATATAGGTAAAAGACTTCGCAATAAAGGCAGAGCCAATCTTCCAATTACTATAAGTAAACGTTCCGTTTATATAGGGCATAGAGTAGATAGCCGCTATAAAGACTCTAAAAGTTGTAATCACTACCGCACCCGCGTTGGTTTAACTAGATTATAGTAAGGGGGCTAGGCTGATTATTCTCGCCGTTAACAGATATAAGAATGGATGGGGGTGCGGTCTTATACAACTAGACATGCAAGGTTATCGCCATCTATATTAATACAAGAGCGGCATCTAGTCTTAAGCGGAGCAAAAATATAATTTAGGAAAGCTTGAGTGTTAGGCATTACTGCATACATTAAAGAAGTGTTAAGTGTACCTATACAGCATCTACTTTACAGTTAAGACAGATATAAATACCTTAGTCGTGTAACTAAATTATACTGCCACCAATTTACCAGGAGCTTTAATAACTTAATGGCTAGCATAGATCTAGTTATAGGACTTTAATATTAGATATATACCAGGGAAGAAGAATAGCCTAGCTAATAGGCTATTATAACGGCCACTAGATGGCAAACAGCCTAACAAACTGACTAAGGATATTAAAGAATTTATTAACTGTAAGCTAAGTACTTTAGAATACACAGCTAGCCCAGTTAAAATGGAGGTAGATCTGCCACTAGAGAACTTATATTTAGAGGAATCTCAGAAGATTACAAAATAGCTGATGACCTTATAACGTCCAAAAGAAATAAATACTAAGGAATTTAAAAGATTTAAACGGTAAGCACTAAAGTTCCTAGTATGTAATCAACAGCTCTTCCGCTAATAGTTAAAAAATGTACCAATACAGAGGATAATTAATAATAAGAATACTTAGTAAGAGATTATTAAGAGCCTTTATAATCAGAGTGGACATTATAGATAAAAAGGGACGTATTAGAGAGTTTTAAATTAATATTAGTGGCTAGGGCTATAGGATTAGATATTATAGCATATTAAGTTATACCTGCAATGCTAAGGGTGGTAGTTAAAACAGAAAAAAGAAGCAATACACCCTATATAGGAGTCTACTTTATGGTAATAAGTAACAATAAACATTACATTTATACTAACAACCTATCTTAGATTCCAATACCTAGCTACTACTTAAGAATACGTGTTTAGATAGGTGGAAGCCCAAGCCCTTTAGAAAAAGGATATAAAAAGTATAGCAAAGTTCCTCTATAAAGACATCATCTGCAAATAGGGAGTATTCAGACAGCTTTCTATAGATAGTGGCAGAGAAAATGCTAATATAACCGCTGCGCTCGTAGAGCTCTATAACATTAAAAGGGTTATAGCTTCCGCATATCACCTATAGGGATAAGGCTTAATAGAGCAAGGGCATAAGCCTATAGTAAATGCTTTGGCAAAGATAGATGGCTTATAGCTAGATAATCTCCATACCATTTTATGGGCAGATAGAACAACTATTAAGCGGCCTATAGAAATAACGCCAGCAAGAGTTATATGTAGATATAAGCATATCCTTCTCATTAAACTCTATATACCCACTTAGTAAACACTGCCTTGGCAAATAGTTCGGACTACTATAGAGCTACTAGCACTCTATATAAAGCAGTTTAACTAAAAAGACGCAGATGTAAAAGAGGCTATTACGCATATAAGACGACTAAGGGTAACAAATAAGGAGTACTTTAATAACACCCATCGCATTTACCAAGACGGATTTAAGGTTAGAGATATGGTTATGCTCTATAATACGCAGCTTAAGCAAGATTATTCTAGCAGTCGCAAGTTAGATCTAAAATGGCTGGGCCCGTTCTATATATATAAGAGTTACCTATATAAAGGATAGTACTTAATTAAGGATCTCAACAGTATACCATTCCGCGACCAAACTCTAGGGAACAGATTAAAGAAGTTCTACTAGCAACAGGTATCTAAAGTCCGCTAAAAAGACTAGCTTAACCAGTTAGGCAGGACTATGCTATAAGAAATAATAGCAGAGCTAGAGTCTAAGGAAGATATAATACAAAAATCCACCTATATCGCAACGCCGCGTAGTTTAAGAAGTATGTGTTCTAGAAAGATCGTTTAACAGAACTAAGTACAAAACGTTTAACTAGGGGATAGTCAAGTTCTAAAGCGGGGGAGGGGACGTTAATAACAACCGTGCAGCCTATCCATTTATTCACCATATTTCCTAAAGCTCTTTCTATTTCTTATTTACCTTTTAGCCATAGGAATCTAATATGTGTTAATAGTAAGGTAAGGGCAAAAGAATATTTGCGTACAAATACCTAGATTCGTTCACTACAAAGATATTAGTTCCGCTTACTGCCTTTACCAAGCTAATAGCGATTTTCCATGCCGGGTATAGAAAATTATAATTAGTCTATTTAGCAGTTAGAACCAGCAGAACTCTACACCACTACCTAGATTTGGTAGACTATTATAATTAGGAACCCCATTTAGAAATCCGCCTTCTTACCCTTAAATCTTAAAGATAGTTATAATTAGCCAAAGCATAAACCAAACAGAATTAACAACAGCACGTTTATTATGTCTTTATTAAGCAAACCATTGGTACTATATAAAGGAGCTAAGCACTAGATTAGTGACATCCTTATAGAAGTCAGAGACTTCGCAGTTAATTAGCGTCGCGTAATGCTCGTCCAAATCTATAATAAAATTTTGCTCTCTTAGGAAAACTACGCAGATGCTGCTAGTGTAGTAGTCAATTTTATTAACAATAATAGTGGGCTGCAGGCATCTCTAGGAAAGGACGCGTTTATGTTAATCTTTAGGGATATCTCTAACGTTAGCAAGATGGCTAAAGATTAGAGAAACCGGTGCAATAAAGCTAGAGAAACTATCCAAAAGGCCTAAGAACAAGATGTCCTTAATGGACCGCTTAAATACGCAGTCTCCTATAACTTCCTCTCCGCCATCCAAAAGCTCGCAGTCCATCCACTTCCTAAAGTCATAGCAAAAGTTAATGAAGCGCTAGTTAAGAGGCTTAATTATCCAGGACACAGTATTAAAACTACCACTTAACTGCAGCTAGCTAATTTTATGCTCACGCCTACAAAGTTAGGAAGGGTAATATTAGACCAGATGGTAAATAAGTATAGTTTAGGGAGACACTTAACTAGCTTCCTTGTTCTAAATAAGGACCTACTGCCAAGAAGTAGGAGATTAACTATAGTGGGACTAAAAGTTACCAATATTAAAATTAAACAAGTAGGAGAGAGCTTAGCTCTTATACTGCAAACACATTTATAATATACTTCCAATATAATAAATCTATTAGCTTTTTAGCCGTCAACACCTATTTAAGGAGGAGGTGTTAGTATTATACCAAGCCTGTCTTAATAAGGATCACCTATATTAGTTAACTTGCCTTTATCTTCTATAAACGAAAGTATTCTTATAGCTAGAACGCCTATTAGCTCGCCCCCACGGCTGCTAGTATCCTCTTTAAAAAGGAATCTAAGGAGAGGGCTAATAGTTGCTCACCTAGAAGTAGGAGGGCTAGGAGTAAAATCAATGTTTAATAAAAACGTCATTAAGCCTAGAGATAATGAGGAGTATATTAAGGAGACCGCAGATATTATAGCAATACTCTGTTTAAAACAAGGGTATAACTACAAAGATAACATACCAGCTTATCTTAAAGCGTCCCTAAACTAAACCACTAAAATTAAACTAACTAAGGTTATAAAGCTTTTGCGCAGTTAGTATAGGGTAGCTAGTTCTAACCTAGAGATATGCAAGGTCTGCTAAATATATACGCAAGCCATAGGAGGACATATGGGTTTGGTAATAAAGGGTTTAAACTATGCCGCACTATGCCACAGACTCCGTTTAATATACCACACTTATAATCATCTTAGTACCATAAAGACAGATCCTACTACATACTCCTAGTTTAGAAAAGCTTACAAACCTCTAGTTCTATCTAACTCCTTAGGACCGTACAAGTTTATTTATAATTTAGCACTAAGGTTTTCCTACAACAAAGGGGCTTTACTTAATTAGATACTATTACCAAATAACTAAGGTATATGGCAGTAAGACAGATCCATAGTTTTAAACATATTTAGATAGTAGTGGGATTCTAGCATTTCAGCAATAATTAATAAAGAAATATGCATATACCGTCATCACCAGCGTCTAATTAATGGACGGCTAAATTATGGATAGTTAAGAATAATAGTTTATAGTCTCTACCAGCAGCTAATAAGATAAGATCCTAAGTACTACCGTCTCTATTGCGCTCTCAGGCCTAATAGCTAGTGGCGACTCATCTCCTATCCCTATTATACGAAGTTTACAATTAAGGGAGACTCCACAGCTTTCCATTATATTAACGTAAACATTTCTTCTCTTATAGAGAGCGGGCGCGGTGCTAATATAATTTAAGAAAGTATTTCTCTAAATAACAAGACTAAGGATAATTGCACGGTTATCCTACCTAGCATGCATCATCACTTAGAGTTATAGTGGGCAGATCTTAAAGTGCAAGGATTGACCAAAGGCAATAAATTCGTACACAAGATCTCAGATTAGGACTGGACCACTAAAGATGTAGAAAAATACACAACTAACTAGGTAGCTTAGCCATATAAAAAAGGAGATATGCGTATAATTATACCACACCTTCCTTATAGGGTAAAAGGACCTTTAACTAGGACCTAGCGAATAATGCTGCTATAATTTATTAGCGTTTAGGATAATTATAATAACCTTAAGGTTACAGAAGGAGGAACCTAGGTAGAGCTGGCAGATACTCACTAAGACTTAAAAGCACCGCCCCGTATGCCATCTAGATATACCAACCTTTACGGCGCAATCCCATATCACTTCCCTGCGGTAGTTAAACTTATAGCTGCTAGCACCTTGTCTAATGCCCTTCTGGGTAAACAACAATGGGACTCTCTAGTGGTAATCTAAGATTATAATCTTTTTCTGACTGGTAATTGGAACAAAGTTGTAAAATAGATGCATTCCTACCGTCTTAAAGCTATCAAAAACTATAAGGATGCGTTTTAGATTATACGTGCAGCTAAGATAGAGCGCTTTAACAGCCGCTTATACTTCTACTGCGTTAACAATGGAATTAACCCTTTAACTATTACGGTAAATTTAAGTAGAGTGCCCCCTATTGTTACAGAAGGATAAAGTTATATAGAGTTACCTAAAGAGTTATGAAACAGAACTAAACAAATAAAAAGACGTAAAAGAGCGAGGTTATCTAAAAGCCGCCTGTCTAATGTCGCTTGTACTATCTAACCAGGCGGACAAGAGCGGTCTCATTTAACCAGAACAGAGTCTCCTTACTCACCATCTTAGGTTCGTAGCAAGGGTAAGGAGCGCATACGGTCACCTGCTGCGCCTTTATTTCGAAGATAGGGAGTTTTAGAGGTCGTTAGGGGACAACAACTTAGGCGGGGGAGGTATGTGGTGGGGTAAGTTGGCCCACTACATTTAGCATCTAATTTGGGTATGGTTTCGGGAGAGCATAGGCCTCCTGTGGGTATATAGATTAGCCCGCAGCCTCAGAGTCTTTAATAACTCGGACAGGCTTGACGGACAGTTTAGGGGGACACAATACACTCTTTTCTCTTCTTCTTATTAACTGCTTTCCTACTAATTTCTACTAACTGGCTACGACCGACCGACAGACCGACAGTACACTGACTTCTCGTCTAGAGAGAGACCTTCCCTCCCACAATAGTATCTAATAGTCCGTAAATGTGGTAGATATAGTGGATATATAATTAGGCCGCTATTACGGCGCTAGTGGAAAACGGTGGATCCTAGCAGACGTGGATTATGGTAGACGCGAGTCACGTAACTCGAGGACCGCATAAAATATTAAGCGGCGCTGTTATTCTTCTCCTTCCTTTCTCTAGCTTTGGATCCTCGTTTATAGACTACCAATTGTATAGGCTTGCGCGTCCCTCTTGCCGTGCTTGTGCCTTAATTAACTGAGTCGCTAATATTATCTAAAGCTTGTCACCACTCTCTCTTCCTAAGAAGGAACTTAAATATATTTATAAAACTATAAACAGAACAAGGAAATAGAATAGGACCCTAAGGACATTACCAAAACTAAAAAAAATAAATAAAACGCAAAACCTAAAGAATAGGACATGTATGGACCAGAACCCTAGAAAATAAACAAATACTAGAAATTACCTAGTACCCCTACTACTATGCTAAGAAATATAGCAGCTGGTAAAGCCGCTATAGAACCCGTAAATACCTCTAATGGTAAAATAGTCGCTGTTTTGACCCCCTAGGAAGAGCTCGCAGTAGCTAATACTAAAATTGAATGGCTCTGAGAGCTGCTTGAAACTAGAGACACCCCTATGCCTAGTGATAAATTATTGGATACTTAGAGGCTTGCTACGGTCCTTAAGGCCCTAGCCTAATGTATAGCATTAGCATTGTTGTGATCCGCGAAGGTTGCAGACCCCCCGTTACTTACGGATGGAACCGACCCTATATTTAATAACTAGAAGCTTTAACTATAGGATAAGCTTAAAGTTAATATAGACTACTTTCCTAATGCCCGAGCTAAAATGGCATATATCTTTGGCTGTACTAGTGGTGATGTATAGATATACCTACGTCCGCAATATGCCCAGGACTTAGTAGACCCCTTCCTCTCTAAAGAAGAGATGATTAACTACCTATCTTCTATTTATAAGGACCCCTTTAAAGTATAGAATGCCTAGCTTGATTATAAAAGCCTAAATATGAAAATAATAGAGACCTTCTTAGCCTTTTAGACCTGCTTTTTATACTTAGCCGGATAGGCTTAAATCCCTTAGGAAGATCTAATACTAGACCTCTTTAATAAGCTTACCCTAGACCTACAGCGCGCTGTACTACCAGTTTATACTACTGTATAGACGCTTAAGGAACTTATGGACTAATACCTAGCTATTAACTAGGGCCTCCATTAAATTAAGGTATATACTAAGTGGTATAAGACTAGAAGCTTTGTTAACTAGAATATAAGTCCTACTAGAATGGGCCGCAGCGCCCTAGTAAGATCTGCAACCCCTATAGTACCGGCCGTACAGCCCGTTGCTAATTTAGCAGCTAGTTGTGCAGCTAGTCCTACTATGGGTCTAGCAAATGCTTGGCCTATATATAGCAACCCCTATATATAGGCCCTTAGTAATTAGGGAGCTTGCTTCTCTTACGGCTAGAAGGGCTATATTATAAAGGATTGCCTAATAAATGCAAAAGTAGGTAAGGTTCTGTTAATCTAGGAGGATAGTATAGAGTTAGAAAAAGAGGAACCCTAAAGGAAGACTCCTCTCTAGGGTTAAAATGGATTGATATGTTACATATTAATCTAGGTTAGCTAGTTGGTGGAAGAAGCTGCACTATCCCTTATACTTTATTCTGTAATAGATATTAAGTTTTAACCTTTACTTTAGCTGACTTTAGAGTAAATGCCTTTACCTTAATAGACACCCAGTATACTATAAAGCTGGCTAATTTTCTAAATGCACCCCTTAAAGAACTGCCTAAACCAATTCCTATTTGTAGGTATAACGGACGGATAGGGCCACCTATTATAACGATCTTGTGGATTTACCTCTATATTAATGGACGAAGACAGTATAACATCCCCTTGCTTATTACGGACCTAGGAAGCCATAATATAATTTTAGAAAGAAAATGGCTAGCCTATTTAGGCTTATAGCTTGATGTATAGAGCAGACAGCTTATCTGGCCCGAAATCCTACCTTTAACCCCTTTTTTTATAAAAGAAATTAGCATTATAATGGAAAACCTTATACAGATATAGGTAGACACCGTTTACTAGGCCGATACTATATATAGAGACTAGGCCTTTAAGAAAGATATATAGCTTAATCCGCAATAGGTCCGCATACTACGCCGCCCCTAAACTACCTATGTTATGCCACCCACACTAAAGATTAAAAAAGTTAGTAAAAAGCTAGCGGAGCTCCCCGCAGGGAACTTAGGCCCTATATAGCCACAAAGAATAGCAAGGAGTATTAAATGCTATACTAAATATATAGACCAGAGGGATAACTTATGGAAGATGGAATAAGAGCTAAGAAAGATTATAAACCCTAAACTGCAAAATATGACCCGATAATAGTCTGGAAAGAAACCTATAGACCTCCCACTAGTTAATATCTGCTATATTGGCGCTGTAGGATTTTACTAGAACTTGGTCTAATCTAATACTATTGCCTTTACCACTAGCTTATATAAAATTGATTAAATAATTAAGGAAAAGGAAAATAAGCTTAGTAAACAAAAAGGTAAGCTTATAGATAAGGAGCTAGTAGAACAGAAACTACCCCAATAACATTAGAAATTTAAGAATATGTTCTCTAAGGCAGTGTCCGATATACTTCTGCCTTACTAACTATATAACTATAAGATTAAGATTAAGCTAGATAAGGAAGATATACTTGGCTATAGCCCCCTTTATTAGCAGTCCACTACTAAATTATAGGCTATAAAGCAGTACCTTATTGATAACCTAAATAAGGGCTTTATTAAACCCAGTTAAGCCCCTTTTAACTTGCTTATTCTCTTTACTAAAAAGCTAAATAAAGGACTTTATTTCTGTATTAACTATTATAAACTAAATAACATAACCCATAAGGACTGCTACCCACTACCCTTACTTAATGAGACTTTAACCTAAATAAGTAGAGCTAAGATCTTTACTAAGCTTAATATCCGTTAGGCCTTTTACCAGATTAGGATGGACCCTAGATTAGAAGATCTTACTATATTTTAGACCTATTACGGAACATATAAATATAAAGTACTTCCTTTTGGACTAACCAACGGACTGGCTACATACCAACGATATATAAATAATATATTCTTTAACTACCTTGACGACTTCTATACGGCCTATCTAGATAATATTATAATCTACTCTAAGAATAAGTTAGAACATAAGGAGCATGTTTATAAAGTCCTATAATGGCTCTGTAAGGCCGGTCTCTAGGCTAATATCAGGAAATTGGAATTTAGTGTTAAGTGTATAAAGTACCTAGGTTTTATTATTAGTACGGACGGAATTAAGGCCAACCTAGAGAAAACGGCCGTGATTAATTAGTGGACACCCCCACGGACTATAAAGGGGGTGCAATTATTTTTAGGTTTCTATAACTTCTACCAATGCTTTATTAAGAACTATAGTAGGATTACCTGGCCTCTTAACTGCCTTACTAGGAAGGACCAGCCATTCCACTTTGACGCTATATATATACAGGCCTTTAATAAGCTTAAAAAACGGCTGGTATTGGCTTCCCTACTTGCCTACTTTAACCTAAAACGGCCCTTAATGCTAGAAACTGATGCCTTAGACGGCGCAATAGCTGGAGTTTTCTCCTAGAAGTAACCGGATGGAGAATAGCACCCTATTATATACTATTTAAAGACTATAATAGATGCTAAGCTAAACTACCACATCTATAATAAAGAAATGCTGGCTATTATCTCTAGCTTTTAGCACTGGCGTATATAGCTAGAAGGGACCCCTAAGCCTATTAAGGTAGTTTTGAATTATAAGGCCTTAGAATACTTTATAATAACCAAGGCCCTTATGGCCTGGTAGGCACGCTAGGCAGATATCCTATCTTAGTTTAACTTCTTAATTATATATAGACCAGGCACTATAAACTATACGGATGCTCTTATAAGGCGTAAACAGGACCTAGGTAACTAGGCAGCTGTGAAGATCTTATTACAGACCTAGACACTACTACAACTAGAGCACCTCAACCCCTGGATATAGGCAGAACAAAATACAGACCCTTTAGACGCTAAGATATATCCTGTTAACTCTATAGAACTTAACCTTATTAATAAACCGCTGTAGGCAAACTGTATAGCCCCCTCTTTACAGAAGTACTGTAAAAAGGCAAAGAACGTTGCCAGCCTATAGTCCCTTAAAAACGGACTACTTAAGCACTAGGAACGGCTAGTAGTAGCTAAGGAATAGAACTTATAGACCTGGCTTATTGCCGAAGCTTATGCCTAGGTCTCTATAGCCCACCCTAGAAAGAATAAGACCCGCAAAATTATTAGTAACCGATATTACTGGCCTAGAATAGTTATAGATATTAACCGCTATATACGGAACTGTAACAACTGCTGTAGGTCTACAATTCCACGGAACAAGACCCTAGGACTATTAAAGCCACTCCTAATACCAGAACGCCTCTAGTAGTATATCTCTATAGACTTTTATAAGCTGCCTATAGACCGTAATGGATATAATATGGTAATAATCCTAGTTAACCGTTTTGGCAAGCGCCTATTCTTAATCCCCTATTACAAGGATATTAATACTAAGGAGGTAGCCTAACTATATATCTATTATATCTACTAAATCTACGGACTACCAGATACTATTATATCCAATTATAGGCCGTAGTTTATATCAGCCTTCTGGAATAAGTTTACTCAGATCCTTAGTATTAAGCTAAAGCTTTCTATAGCATACTACCCCCAGACAGACGGTTAGATAGAGATTGTGAATTAATACTTGGACTAGAGGCTCCGGCCCTTTATTAACTACTTTTAGGACAACTAGGGCAAACTGCTACCCCTAATAGACTACGCCCAGGTAACCCTACCCCATGACTTTACAGAATTTGTACCTATTTAGCTAGAAATGGGATACTTACCCCGTACAAGTTTTAACTAGAAAAGACCAGAGGGGCTATAAACCGTACGCGAAAGACTATCTTATAAGGAAGCCTAGCAATACACTAAACGCTTAAAAGAAGCCTGGACAATAGCCTATATAAATCTAGAAAAGGCCTAAAGATTAATGGAATAGCAGGCAAATAAGTACAGGCGTAAGACTGACTTTACTATAGATAATAGGGTCTAGGTTATAACAAAGAACTGGAAGATAGAACGGCCTAGCTGCAAGCTAGACTATAAGATGGTAGGACCGTATAAGATCCTTAATAAAGAAGGCAACTTGTACAAGGTTAAGCTCCCGGACTTAATTAAAGTCTACCCTGTCTTTTCGCTGGATAGGCTATAAAAGGCTGCAAATAACCCACTACCTAGATAAAAGAATAAGCCTCCCCTACCAATTTAAGTTAATAAAATACTAGCCTGTAAACTAGTACAAGGAACGCTAAAATACCATGTCTAATGGAAAGGTTACGATTTAGACCCAACCTAGTACCCTACTTAGAACTTTATAGGTTGCCCCTAGGAGCTTAAAGAGTTCTATAATTAATACCCTAACGAGCCAGGACCCCTAAAGTATCTAGATAAGTGGATAAAGTGCTAGTATAGCAAAGATAATAGGCTACCTGTTAAGCATATAGATAAGAACACCCTATGGACATAATACGGACATATAAAGCCTGAGGGCAGGCTTTTTTGGAGGGGGGGGGGTAATGTTACGGCGCTGGTGGAAAACGGTGGATCTTAGCAGACGTGGATTATGGTAGATGCGAGTTATGTGACTTAAGGACCGCATAAAATATCGAGCGGCGCTGCTATTCTTCTCCTTCCTTTCTCTAGCTTTGGATCCTTGTTTATAGACTACCAATTGTACAGGCTTGCGCGTCCCTCTTGCCATGCTCGTGCCTCGATTGACTGAGTCGCTAACAGCCGCCTCTTTAGCATTAATATTCTTATAATAAGGGATTAAGAATAGGCGCTTGCTAAAGCGGTCGACTATAACTATAGCTATATTATATCCGCTACAGTCTATAGGTAGCTTATAGAAATCTATAGAGAAATATTGCTAGGGGCGCTCTGGTATTAAGAGTAGTTTTAATAGTCCTAGGGTCCTATCTTATAGAATTATAGACCTATAGCAGTCGTTATAGTTTTGTACGTAGCGATTAATATCTATAACTATTTTAGGCTAGTAATAATGGTTGCCAATAATCTTATAGATCTTATTTTTTCTGGGGTGGGCTATAGAGATCTAAGTATACGCTTTAGCAATAAGCCAAGTCCGTAAGTTTTATTCCTTAGCTACTACTAGCCGTTCCTTATACTTTAGTAGCCCGTTTTTAAGGAACTATAGGATAGTAACGCCCTTTGCCTTTTTACGGTACTCCTATAATAAAGGGGCCATATAATTTGCTTACAGTAGCTTATTAATAAGGTTAAGTTCCATAGTATTAATAGGGCATATCTCGGCCGTTATAGGGTCCATATTTAGTTCTGCCTATATTTAGGGGTTAAGGTACTCTAGTTATAGCAGCGTTTAGGTCCATAATGTAATCTTTATAGCTATTTAGTTATCTAGGTCTTACTTATGCCTTATAAGGACATTTATATAGTTAGTTATGCCTAGCTTATATATAATTAGAAAGTTAAACTAGAATAGGATATCCGCCTAGCATACCTAATAGGCCATAAGGGCTTTAGTTATTATAAAGTATTCTAAGGCCTTATAATCTAAGACTACCTAAATAGGTTTAGGGGTCCCCTCTAGCTATACGCGCTAGTGCTAAAGGCTAGAAATAATAGCCAGCATCTCTTTATTATGGATATGGTAATTTAGCTTAGCGTTTATTATAGTCTTTAAATAGTATGCAATAGGGCGCTATTTTCTATTTAGCTGTTTCTAGGAATAGATAGTAGCTATTGCACTATCTAAAGCATCCGTTTCTAATATTAAGGGCCATTTTAGGTAGAAATAGTGTAACAGTTCACTAGCACTACGCTGAGACCCAAGATTGTCGCCCGAGGGGCTCCGAGACAGGATCGACCCTACCCTTATATGTCTTGGATACGGTCAAATAACAAGTCATAGACTTCGGAGTTCGGGGTCTACTTTTATGTATTTAGTTTACTTGATTTCTATAGATTTAGAATTAAGTCGCTTATTTAATTCTCCCATACTACACTGTTACAGTTATAAGTCCGGATTGCACTACTTGCTAAACCAATTAATCTACTACCTTATTTATGAAGTCACTACTTCTACTACCTTTGCAAGTGTCTTAAGCTTCTTTACCCACCAAACGAACGGACGGTTAAGCCTAACCGACGAACGTACCCAACTAACGAACGAACTAACAAATCAAATTAAAAGCTCGGAACGTCAAAATAAGGTTTCGCCAAGACGTTAACCTAGGACCCTGCTTAGCCTGTTAAAATTCTAAAAATAACAACTAATATAGACAGACCTCATTTAAAATTTAACCTTATCCTTAAAAAGCCATCTAATTAGATGTAATGGTTCTTTATTATTTAAGATACTGCTAAAACAAACAATATATGGCAGTATATTGACCCATTAAAGAAGAAAGACGAGCTTCTAAAGCTGCAGTTACCCAATTAACCTATACTAAGAGACGTGCTTCCTACCGCTACATTAATAGCCAAGCTAGATCCAAACCAACTTATTGCGTATAATTAACTCTATGTGGAATATAAGGATGATATCCGTGTACACTAAAAGCAAGAGCAAGCCATAAACGATATCAGCAATTATATCGTCTGTACGACGTCGGTAGCCTACCTCCCTCTTATTAAAGACCTCGGAACGGTATATGAACACCTTTAAGAGTTAAAGACTATACTTGCCCCTACCACCTCAGGTTAAAAGCGCGACGTCCTAAATTAATACACGGCTCTTAAAGCCTATAACAAAAAATAGAGCATTAAAAAATGGTTAAACAGCTAGAGGAGTGTCTATAAGCTAGCAGAGGAATTAGAGCTTCTAGACGTATAGGGATTTAGGCCCCACTACGATTTTATATAAGCCATTAAAGCCATCTCTTCTAGTTTCGCAGGAGCATTAGAAGTAGACCTAATTAGAAAAGAACGAAAAGACAAAAAAGCCCCATCTATTATTGACCTCATTAAGGAATTTAAGGAGCACTACCATATGCAGCAAGTATTGTCTACCTTAACTGCCAATAACTCTATATTTGTAACCCTTCAAAACAATTCCAATTTAGACTTTAACGGCAATTCTAATTCTAACAGCAATTTAAATTTAAATTTGAGATAGAATAAGGAATGCATATACGGCATTATATATCGGTTTAATGACTGCTATTACATTGCTAAGTATAAGCGCCCTTAAGGATGGAGACCAAGGGTAGATGTCTAGAAGAAAGTAGATAAAGCTATCTTATCTACACCTTGGATTAAACGCATTGTTAACTAAATTTAAAAAAGAGAATAGGAAGCAAAGGAAAACAATTAGAGCATAGAATCTATAATTAATTTTAATTTTAAAACCCTACCTTCTACTAAACCGACTAGCCATGCTGCCATATTTAGTACTGGTTAAACTCCTTTCAAACTCTAGAACACCTAGATACTTAACCCTAGCGTAGATACCTACGTCTATAATAATAAAGAAGACTTTACCTTTTTATACCTAGCAGTAGAAGACGACTACCTAATTACTGGCGGAAATTTTTAAAAAATACAAGCTTACGGAATAGTAACCATTACTATTAATATACCTACTAGGAAGTTAAAAATGAAGCTATTCTATATAGCACTAGTACCCACTATATTTATAAATATTGTAGCACTTTTAAGAGCTACTAATAACAATATCCATTTTAACTTAGGATGAAACTTGCTCTACCGTCTAGTAACTAGCGAAATAGTATGCTATATAAGACGACTAGGGGGCCACTGGGCACTAATATATAGAGAGCCTATAAGTACCCTAGATTTAACTTAATCGACCTTCTTAATAGGAAGATTTTAGCCAAGCTAAATGGCCCGTAAACCAATCGGAGCTATAGCTATAAGATAGCATAAAATTCTCGGCCATGTAGGACCTAATGCTATTACGCAGCTTCTAAAGCACGTTATTGGCGCAGAGCTAACCGAATTTAAAACTAATAAACGAGCACTGCTTAAAATCAAATGTGAAGTTTGCTTACTAGCAAAGTATATACAGCAGATCTCCCGAAGACAAGAACACGAATTTCCAGCCACTCAACTATTTAAACGGCTAGTATTTAATATTATCTACCTTAGAGTACTAGGGTATAACGGCGATAGATATGTTATATATTTCTATTGCACGTATTCTAAATTTAACTTTATATACACCGCCAAGAATAGGGATAAAGCTACTATCCTACCTACTATTTGTAAGACTTACTGTTTAATTAAAATATAATTCCACTAAGATGTTACCTTCTTTTAGAGTAATAACGAACAAGTATTTAGACAAACGGAAGATACCCTAGATACATAGTGTGCAGACAAAGGCATTACCTTTAAATGCTAAGCACCATACACTAAAGAATAAAATGGTAGAGCAGAACGATCTGGATAAACCCTTATAGAATAATTAAGGTCTATACAGCTGGAAGCATCCTTACCCCCATCTCTAGGACTAGAGGCTTTCCTTGCTGCTAGCTATGCACTTAATTGAATACCAAATAAGTAACTAGGGTGGAAAACTCTGTACGAGGTTACCTATGGCAAGCTGCCATCACTTACCTATATACACGAATATGGTTGTAAGACCTATACGCTGAACAAACAAGTTAGAAAGGGAGATAAGCTAGCTCCTTATACATCTATTAGATACCTAGTCGGCTATAATTTAACTAATATCTACTAAATCTGGATTTTAAGTCTTTATAAAGTTATTTAAACCAGAGACGTTATATTTAATAAGACCTTGTTCTATGACTGTTGGTCATATAGGGTGACTTACCAATAACAACTACTTAAGTAGGTTACAGTGATGTTGGTTAATATGCTTCTTTTTGATTGGAATAAGGAAGGGTGAGGAACTTAAGGTTCCTTACCACGCTAGTGCCGCGGCAACACGTAACAACCACGTGCCTTATTCCCAACACTAGCAACTCTTCTTTTATAGTTGCTATCTATATATACTTATAGATTATTACTATACAAAAATATAGAGCTAAGGAGAAGAAGAAGAGGAAGGGCGTTAGGGGTTAACATAAAGGCGAGGGGCCGCTAAGGCGCTAGTAGTAAGTAAGCCAATAGCGATTTTTTATGCCGGGTATAGAAAATCCTAATTAACTGGTTAAAATTAGAGTCTGCGGAATATTATGCTCTTACTCCCTTTTAACCCAACCTTTAACCTATATATATAGAGTGTTTATATTAACAAACGTTTCTAGAGTCTTATTTAGGTTTGCCTTTATTATTATATCTACTAGATTGTCTTAGCCATTAATCTATTAAATTTTAAAAAGTTCTCGCCGTTTATAGGATTGCTAAAGTGCTATAATATCAATTATAAGGCGCTTCTCCTTTATGGTACTAAGCTTAACTAAACACTTATAGAGGGAATATAAGTCGGTATATACGATTATAGGGATAATAGGAAGTTTAAGTTAATCTATAATTATCTTTAGGGTAGTTCCAATTGCAATTGCCATGTTAACTCCGCCAACTATTTTATATATCTCTAACACTAGAACGCTTTAAGTAACGCGCTTGCTCTTAGTTAAGCTCTAATGGATAAAATTACTATAGATTGTGAAGTCATTCTCTCTAGTAGATTTGTTCGCGATAATAATCTTATATCTTAGCTAGGAGCTAAAGCCTTTATTGTTTATAAACAATCCATTAATAAATATAAAGAGCTTAGCGGTAGGAAGGTTAATAGGCACATAGAGTAGTCTCTAATTAAGATGGTTTGTTTGCCAGGAAAGACGCTTATTTAGGGCAAGAATGTTATCCTTAGTTAGTTCCTAGTATTAAGTGGTAATAGAGAGATTAAAGGAAGCCTTAGGTTAATAGATAGAAGCGATATAAGCTCTATAAGCGTGTTACTCTATATATCCTTACTTTAGAGAATTAATGTTCATAATATTAATCTTCTTACCTTAACCCTTCTGGTGTAAAGCAATAGAATTCTTATTTAGGAAGAGGATGCATCTATTAAAGAGCAGTGGTATTGTTAAATTAAGTCTTTCCTTTGGCTTTGCTATAAGATTTGCCTTTATTAGCTTATCTTCTTTAAGAGCTAAGAATTGGTCGTCTCCTAAGATAATTATATTATTAGTTTATATGCTAATAATTCCGAATAGGGTTCCTATAGTTATAATAAAAAAGCATGGATTAAATATAGAAGTTGTTATTAAAAGCTTCTCTTTATAGTGCTTGCTATAAGTAGCCTACTAATAAGTTCCTGCCTCTATAATTCTATATAATGGCTTAAGTACAACTATGATTGTATCTTTGGGATATTAGTGGCGAATTTGCTCTAGAAGGTATGCTAGTATTAAGCGCTAAAGGCGCGTCTCTGATTGGGTATAGGCCTAAGTAATATCTTATAAATAAACCACTATTCTATTCTTTATTAAGGAGGGAGCTAGCGCAATAATAACTCGCTAACTAGCTTATTAAATTATAGGGGATTGCGTAAAGATTACTTCCTTACTATTATTATTATAGCCTTAAATAACCAGCCTTAACTTCTTAAATAGGGTATTAGTAGCTTTACCTTTAATCTTATTAACCATTCTTAACTTAAATATACGGACTCTATTAAACTTAGTAGGGTTATATTTCTTAAATTTAAAGACTCCTTTTATAATGAGACCATTAATCTCCTACTTATTAGATGCTTAGAAAGAAGCTCCTAGAGTTATAATATGGCCTTTTTTTTAGAGCTGTTTTATAAGCTTAAAGTTAGTCTTCTCTTTAGCTGTTATAAAGGCCATTAATAACTTATCTCTACTCTTAATAGTAGTAATAAATTACTCTTTAAAATTAACAAGGTGTTGGCGATTTTATAATCCCTTTGGGCGACCTCTACTATATTATAGTTGCGGTATATCTGCTATAATTATATTAGGATTATAGTTGCCTTCTAGAGTATATTAATTATAGTTCTCCTTTAGGGTATCCTCTAGGGTATCCTATAAAGGCTCAGAGCTATTATTTCTATAGTAGGGCTTAATAATAGTTAAGCAGAATTAAGTGGGTCTATAGGGCATCTAAAGAGTATAAGTCTAACCATTAATTATAATAAGTTTATATGGGCCTAACTATCCTCCCTTTTTATACTATACGTATACCTTAGATTAGAGTGGCAGATTAAGTGTAGTTAAGGTATTTGGGCCATTTCTTATTCTTAATACGTTGTTGACCTAGCGTATAGCATAAAGACGTCGCACCTCTTTTATTACTTTGTAAATAGCCTCTGCTTATTATATAATGGATAGAGATAATAGAGAATTGTTAGTTATTTAAGGGTAGGCGCTAAAGACTAGTAATATAGGTACAAGCCTATCTGGGCTAGCGGAATTATTAACAGCCTTAATAGCTATCTATAAGATAAGCTTTTTACTAGCGCCCTCTAGTTCTAAAGAAATAATCTTATATACTTATTGTAACGGAACCTTGTAGCAGGAACTACGGTGGGTCCTATTATTGGGCTAGGTATATAGGTAAGAACAAATCAACAACGTAATAATAACTGGTGGAGTGGTTGCCCAACAGACTAACTCCAATTGTATTCTGAGATTCACTACAAGGAGAGAACTATCTACGGTAGGGACTAAGGTCCTTTAAATACACAAACGTACTCCTAAGAAATCCTCTCTTGTACGTAAGGTACGTATTATCTATATTAAACGTAACGTCCCTTCCGTTTAATATAGTTAATACGTTTAACGCCACGTGACCTTAGTTACTATTTCTCGTTATATAGTTCCACCGGTTCCATCCTAGACCGTGCCTGTATTAACCAACTAGCTTCCTGTAACTTTTCTCTAAGTAGTTGTAATATCGTACTTAAAGCGTCCGTAATACTATCTCCCTCCTCTTTATCTTCGTCCTTAAAGATTCCTAACATCTCTAAATCGTCTACTAGAGGTGTAATATCCGTTTAATTAGTCTAGTTAATATTCTTGCTTATTATACCTAAAGCTTCTTCTTCTCTTTTCTAGGTGGAGCGCCGCCTGCGTACTATCTCCTCAATACTATTACTTGGTGAAGTAATGGCGATTCCTTACTCTAGGTGCGCGAAAGAGGGGTTAGTTTACGTTGCGCTAGCAAGTCCCTTATCTTAGCAACCCTCCTCCTATTCTAAATGCACTAAAGCAAACGTTTAATCGTCCTATAACGTTCGCTCTATTTCTGACGCTAAGTGTGCGTGTCCTATAACTCTTAATAGTCTTCGAGTTCCCTAAGTAACTTATTATAGGGTCTTGTATTTAATCTGCCGCTGCAAAGCTTAACGGTAAGCTGGCCTCAGCATTACTTGCGGTTTAACGTGCCTCAGAAGAGTCCGCACACGTCCTTAAAGCCTAATATCTGGCTTATACTCGTCTTTAACGTCTTAAACGTGTCCGCAAGAAGGTTCATTCCAAGGAGTAGAAACTTGTTTAACAGGGTCTTAACAAGTTAGGTAATAAAAGAATTAGCTCTCCTCCTATAAGGGAAACAACTCTAAGTAGCTTAGCAATTGCTCCTCTTGGGTCCCCCTTAGGTGACTTATTCTTTGGTAATCCTTCTTTATCAATATTACCTAACCTGCTTTCTTCTGATACTCCTTTACCTTTCCTATAGCGTTCTCTAGGTTGCTTAGTGGTTCCTAGGTAGTCTTACTGTAGCCTATCCACTTTACTTTATACCACATTTTGTTATCTACGTCCTTATAACTAATAATCTTTAAAACTTACTATTTGTCTTTCTTTTGTCCTCTATACGTGTCTACCTTATAGACTGGTAGCTTAACATCTCCACGTACTGGTTTTAGCATTGCGATATATTATATAGGGTAGATCTTTATTTTAGCTAGTAGGTTTAACTTATATATAACTAATAAAATTCTTTACGCAATTTTAAAAGGTCCTAGTCTAACATAGTCTAACTTTTTACTTAATCGTCAACTCTTGAAATTTTTATATAGTAGCTACACTTTATCTCCCTCCTTAAGATCTGGTCCCTTAGATCTCTTAGCATTATAGTACCTTTTCATTTATTTTTATACTAGTTTAGCTATTTCTGTAAGGTCTGCATAAAGATTCATTAACATCTCTATTCTTTATTTAGCTGTGCTACTCGTCTTCTTTACTTAACGTAGCGATAATAACGTCCTTAGTTTGTACCCGTAATTCGCCTTAAATAGTAATGTCCCTATTCCTTCTTATAGTGTTATATTATATACAAACTGTGTAACTAGTAATAACGATACCTAGTTGTTCTATGCGTAATTAATATAATACCTTAAATACTGTTCTAGTGTCTAGTTTAGTCTTTCCGTTTATCCGTCCGTCTGCGGATAATATGCTATAGAGGTTACTACGCGAATTTCTTGTTCTACCAGAAACACTTCCTAAAATACTGCTATAAATCTTAGATCTCTATCTAATATAATCTTATCTAGTGCTCCGTATCTTATAAACACTTCCTTTATATAGATTCTAGCGATATCCTCTGCTAATATCTCTTTAGTGCATGCTATAAAGTATCCCCACTTTATTAGCTTGTCCATTATTACTAAAATTGCGTTATAATCTTGTCCTATAATAGGATCTTTTAACTTTGGTAACTTAATAATAAAGTCCTATAATATAACCTCCTATGGTCTTTCTGGTATTTTAATAGGTTGTAGCCCTCTATACAGCTTATACCTTGTTAGTTTATTCCTTTAGTAATCTAAATATTCCTTTATAACTTATTTTACTAGTCCCCAGATTCCTTAAACAATATATTCCTCTTAAAGCCTTAACACTAAGCCTATAGCTCTATTGTGTCCTTATATTATTCCCTTATGGAATTCCTTAACAAATTCTTCTGTAATAGACTTAGACATATACATTACTTCTCTGTTTTTGTATTGCTCTAAGTCTAGATCTTCTATATCTAATTACTCTCTAGAATTTATAGATCTAACTTTCCTTAGTTACTATAATCTTTGGATAATTATACCTAATTAATTCATTTTAATCCTTTTGCAACAAAGCTCCTGATAGCTTTTTGTCACTTTATAGTTTAGCCTTTCTACTTAGAGCGTCTGCTTATACATTGTCTATACCCTTAGTATGCTGAATTTTGAAATGGTACTCTATAAGCATTTCCACCCATTTAACCTGTCTTTGGTTAAGTTCCTTTGTTATTAGGAATCCTATAAGGTTCTTATAGTCTATTTTAACCACAAATGGTCTCTTTGTGCCTTATAAGAATGCTCTCTATTTCTTAAGTGCTGTAACTATACCTAACAACTCCTTATTGTAGATATTAAAGTTTAACTCTAGTAGTGTCATTTTCTAACTATAGTATGCTACTGGATGCCATACGTCCTAATACTTCTATAGTAAGCATACTCCTAGTGTAAAGTCTAATACATTTATCTTAATAACCGTTTCTAACTTTGGTTAATAGATCTTAAGGACTGGCTCTTAGGTAAATAACTCTTTAAGTTCCTAGAACAGCTCCTTCTATTTACTACCCTAAACCCACGGTTCCTCTTTCTTTGTTAGTCTTGTAAATGGCTTAATGCTTTTTAACCACTATGCTATAAACCTCCTATAGTAGTTACAAAACCCTAAGAATAACCTTAACTGCGTAATATTCTCTAGTTCTTGCCAACTTACTATAGCTTTAACTTTCTTTAGGTCCATACTAATCTTTCTTAGTTTAATAATAAATCCTATAAAATTAGTTTTCCTTGTAAAGAACTTATATTTTTTAATTGCTACTGGCATCTATTCTTCCTATAGTCTCTTAAAGACCCACTTAATGTGTTCTTTATGTTCTTCCTCGCTTTCTAAGTAAATAATAATATCGTTAAGGTATACCATAATAAATTCATCTAGGTGTTCTCCTAATATACTATTAATTTGCTTCTGGAACGTTGCTAGTATATTTATAAGCCCGAATTGCATAACTAATGGTTTATATAGTTCTTCCTTTGACCTAAAGGCTGCCTTCTATTTGTTGCCTTCCTTAATCCTAATCTAATGGTATGCCTATCTTAGATCTATCTTTATAAAGATCTTTACGTTGCCTATCCTGTCTTAGATTTCGCTAATTAAGGGTAAAGGATACCTATCCTTTCTAGTAATGCTGTTTAACTGTCTATAGTTTATGCACATCCTAAGTTTTCCGTTTTTCTTTGGGATGAACAGTACTGGATATCCCGCTGATAACTATAATGGTCTAATATATCCCTTGCGTAAGTTCTCCTGGATAAACTTCTTAAGCGCTACTAACTCCGTTTTAGTAAGCTTATAGATTAGAAAGAACTTTAAACTTGTTTCTTTTTCTAACTCTATTTTATGGTCCTATGCCGCATGCTCTAACAGCTTTTTACTTTCTAGTAACCATAACTTTTACCATACTTGTGGTATCTTTTTGGTACATAACTTAAGCCTTGCTTAGTCTCTTTGTATATCGCTCCAACTTAGTACTATACCAACTTGGTTTACTATCGCACTTTACACCGTTAAGTATTCTTAATATTAACCTAACCTATAACCTAATTAATCTTTAGATTATACTCCTGTAATTAAGGTATTCCTAATATCGCCTTATCCTGTCCCAACGGTAGGATATTAAAAGACATTTTAACTGGTCTTCCTTTAATAGTTATTTAAATAGGTCCTGTTTTAAGATTAATAATGCCTCTGCTGTAGGCTATCTGATCTCCTAAAATTGTTATAAGTAGATATGGGTATTTCTTCTGTCTATGTGGTAACCCTATCCTTTCTACTACTTTTAGTAATATGTGGTTCTTAGTTACTCTACTGTCTACTAACACTTTAAACTGCTGGTTTTGCTATTTAGCTCGCAAATTTAGGTGTTAACCTTAAATTCCTTTAAGGGTCTGAGGCTCTAATACTAGTTCCCTCTGGTTCTATATACCTCCCCTTTTCCTAACTATTGGCTGCTAGATCCTGCTTATACTTAGTCCAACCTTAGCTAATACTTAGTTTGTTTCTTTTCCTCTACGTACTATGGATAAGTGTTTTCTAGGCACTCCTACCACTATTGTCTGTCTAGGCATTTTTCCGTAAGGAACCTTCCTAGTTAAAGTGTTAAGTCTCCTTAACCTTATACTTCTACGGGGTGCCATTTATATATATACTTAGCGTTCCTAAACCGCTTTTCTTCGGGTGCCTAATATATTCTTACTGGGTACTTCCGGTTCTTGTCTTTTGGTGCTCTATGTATATTATACGTGTTATCCATATAAGCTATCCATGATAGTATATAATGTGCTATATATTTTGGGTTAACTCTTAGTTTGTCTTTATCTTTAAGTTTAAACCTATACCTGGTTAACCTGACCACTAGTATCTCTGCTATAGGTACTAAGATTTATTATTCGCTTCTCTAGTCCCTAAATCCCTTTTCTAGGTTCCTTAATGTCATAATTAGTGCTCCTTTAATATAACTTATGCGTTTCTCCGTAATAGGTTGGTCTTAGATAACTTTTTTATCTAGCTATATATAAAAGTCTTCCCATTTATTGTTATATTGTTGCCTATACCACTTTCTGTATAACTGGTTCAGTGTATATGGTCTATTTATTAGAAAGTACCTTATTATTGCTGTATTGTGATATCCTTTAGTATGTCTTTCTTTAAACCTAGTTGGAATATCTAAATCCTCTTCTTACTCCAGTTTGTCTAACTACTTTGCCCTAGGTGTCCCTGCACTTGGCCTATTAGTAACTCTTTATACGGGTGCTCTGTCCCTTATACAACCTAGTATAGCTAATCTCTTATCTAGCTTTTGCTCTTACTATGCAATAATTCTTGTTCTAAACTTATCCATAGTTTTTTGTTTTCTGCGTCTTATAGCTAGATCTTTATAGTTGTCTTGCTTTTTAATCCTAGTATTAACTGTTTAATCTTTAGGCTAAATACTATGTTTACCTAGGATTGCTAATATTCTTATTTATTCCCCAAACTTGTAGTTCTTAAACTTGCGTCCTATACTTATTTGTTTGTTACTAAACTAAGTAGCTGCCCTTTCCCATTAGTTTTTGTCTGTTATAGGTCCTTAGGTATGTCTTATCTTATCTTAAAAATCTTAAGCTTCTTTTATCTCTTCCTAAGAATCTTAAGCCTGTGGCCTTTTGCCTTTATTAAGTAATAAGCTAGCACTAGTAGTTATCTGCTTGCTTAGTTTCTTCTAAATATTGCTCCTATTATCTTGTAAAGTGATGGAAATTGTATCTAATAGTGTTATAGCATCCGTTACTAAACCCTGTTTTGTAATGGTCTTAGTTTCTACTTCTGTTTTGACTTCTCTAAGGTCTGTATGCTCCTAGTAAGCTACCTTTATTGCCTTGTTATTAGTAAATGCTTTACCTATATTAAATTTATCGTCTTTAATGTCTGATCTATAAGCTGGTTTATTAGTTCCTCTAAACTTAGATAATAATGGCTCCTATAGCTAATAGCTTGCGCCGTACTTAGCGTCCTTATAAATTTGGCATGTATTATTGTAATAATACGTAAAACTGTTAATTAAATATTCTTTTGTTCCTTACAGTGCACTATTATCCCTCTATACATATGTGCCGTCTGCTGGCCTAGTTCCCTTTACCGCGTGGTTACTCTGACTACCTTTATAGTCTCTAGCAAAATAACCTTGTTTTCCGCAATTTATATAAGCCCTATTTTTAAACTATTTTTCTTGCTATAGAGTCCGCCTAAACGTCTTCTGCTGCTAAAATCCCTAGTTTGGCCTCTACTCCTAGGTCCTTTAATTACTAAATCCTTAACCTTTAGGTTTCTATAGTTTCTTTTCCCACCTTTAGGTTTCTTTAGTACCGCTTAGGTCTATTAGCTCTACGCCATTTTATAGTTTTTAACTCTATATCTATTGTTGCGTACTCTGCGCTTTATATAACTGTGGAACTTTGTCTTACCCTCTTTTAGCTTGTTCCCTTTAATAGATCCTGTTATTAATCTTTATTAACTGGTCTATTAACTCCCTTAGAGTATCCGTATCTTCTATTAGGATAATTATGTCCTGGACTTTAGCCTTAAGTCCTTGTTTATACTATGCTATAAGCGCCCTGTTATTCCACTTAACCTATATAGCTAGTGTTTAAAACTGTGTTGTATACTTAATTGCTAAAGTGCGTTATACTAAGTTCTGAAGCTTTTGTTCTGCTATAGTTGTGGCCTCCAGATCTCTAAATATCTGTATTAGTTATTCTGCGAACCCGTTTTAACTAGTAAATATATACCTTATGTCCTGGTTAGTAATTGTTATGCTATTAGCCTATATCTTTATAAGATATGGTTTAAACCACTTAAGTACCCTTCCTATTAGGAACAATCTTGTATAGGCTACTTAATCCAGCGATATTGCTAACTTCACTCCTTCCTATATTACCTTAAAGTGCATCTGCGTAAGAAATCCTTTGAGCTTTAACTTCTCCCCTAAAAACTGTTTAATTAAAGGTAGCTTAATTTTCGCTACTCTAATTCCATTAATGCGTTCTTTAAGTATCCTATTATTATTTTATAACTAATTAACCATTTCCTATAACTAACCTCGCATAACTACTTAAGAATCCGTATCTGCTATACTGGTGTCTCCTAGTCCTAAGGTTGTGGCTACTGTTAACGCCGTTGTAACTAGTGCTTTAGGTGGCATGTTATTTAATCTTGTTTAATACCGTAACCTTAGTAGTAAATATATAACGGAATCTTGTAGCAGGAACTATAGTAGGTCCTATTATTAGGCTAGGTATGTAGGTAAGAACAAATTAACAATATAATAACAACTAGTGGAGTGGTTGCCCAATAAACTAACTCTAATTGTATTCTAAGATTTACTATAAGGAGAGAACTATCTACAGTAGGGACTAAGGTCCTTTAAATATATAAATATACTCCTAAGAAATCCTCTCTTGTATATAAGGTACGTATTGTCTGTATTAAACATAATGTCCCTTCCGTTTAATATAGTTAATACGTTTAACGCCACGTGACCTCGGTTACCATTCCTCGTTATATAGTTCCACCGGTTCCATCCTAGACCGTGCCTGTATTAACCAACTAGCTTCCTGTGACTCTTCTCTAAGTAGTTATAACATCGTACTTAAAGCGTCCGTAACACTTATTGTAATAGTATATAATATTATTCTACTTTTCTAACACTATTATGTACCTTAATAGGGACTTCCTTAACCTTAATTTCTATTACCTTTACCTATTACCAAAACTCTGCAAATAAAAAGTTCCTTTCTATATTATAAATAACTTAATTAGGGGGTCCTAGGTAGATATTAATCTAGTATAATTAAAGAGTATCCTATATATTTCTAGCTAACATATCCTTTAGGAAACGTGCGGCTTAAAAGGAGGTTAAGAGGTTAATAACTTAGAGTACTAGCTTACCGCTAAGATATATAATATTAATAATAATATAGAAGTTAAAGTTATAGTTATCTTTAAGGGTAAACTTAAATTAGCTAGGGGACTTCTGGTTTATTTAGCAGTAATAGTAGTACTTTATAAGATGCTTAATTATCTTAACTTTAACTTTATAACCTGCTTACTAAAGAACCCTAAGTAATCTATAAACTAATAGGTAACTAAAGCGATGGTATAGTTAATGTAACTCTAACTTAGTTAAATGGCTCTAAGCAACGCTCCTTTTTGGCTATTAAAGGATAACTAAGGGTGACCCCACTTGTGTATAACAGGCACCCGATTATCTCCCTAAATAAGTATATTCTTAAGGTTATTAAGCTTAATGCCTAACTTATCTATATTTTAGATGCAGAATAGAAACAAGGTGTTTACAGGAATAATATAGAAAGTAATATATCCTAATAGGGTTTGGACCTTAATTGTGCTAAGAGAGATTATAGTACCCTTACTAAAGCGAATTGTATATTGGCCTGCCGTTAATTAGTTAATCTAAATAGAGCTATTAAGCTACTAAAGAGCTTAAACTTAAGGTTCTCCTACTATAGATACTCCTGTAGCTCTAGTATCTAGCATAATACTATAGAAGACATTTACTGAGTATTTGTTGTTAAAGGAGAACACAGAACTTTCCTTTGGCTTATTAAAGATATTTAACTTTATAATAGAATAGAGCGTAGATTGGTTATTAAGGACAGCAATGGTTTGTGTGCTATTTACCTTACTATACTTAGTGAAGTATTAGTTAGAAAAGTAGTCCTTAATTTCTATATCTATAAGGAGCTGTTTAGCCTTATTAACCTTACCCTTAAGATCTTCTTTGCCTTTATATTAAACCAGAAAGCTTTAGAAGTAGGCTATAGTGACCTTATAATTTCTAATATTTTATACGCTCTGGCGAAACTTATTATATACCTCCTTTTGTCTATTAAGAGGGTGCCTAGTTAATTAGTAATTTAGCTTTTTACAAACGTAGCATTTCTTCTATTAATTGTTTTAAGATAAACCTCCATAAGGACCTCCACAATTGCTTTGTGGTTAATATTAATTATACCCTCTACCATATCCCCTACCCTAGCCACTATATATTTGATTAGTCTAGTTATAATTATATTAGTTAGCTGGGTCAATTAAAGTAGGTTAGGGTTAGGTATTAAATTGCTATACTTTTTAAGAGCACAGAGCAGTGCTAATAGAGGATCTTAATTGAGTATATACTCCTTTATAAGTATTTACAGAATTAAAAAGAGCAAGGTTATATTCTTTAACACCTTAGCATACACTAATGACTTAATCGCGTAGGCTAAAGTCCTCTTAATATAATTTGGATAAACTACGCTAAATTATTTAAAGTTGGTTAAAGAGCTTTTAAAGATAATTAAGTTAAGAGGCATCTGGGTTTGTAGCAATAATTCTTAGGAAGGTAGTCTCTCTCCACTCTAATATATACTGCTGCTTATTCTCTTCTGTTTTAAAGTGGCATCTTATCTTATATATTATTTAGTTAAAATTATATTCTTTTTTTGCTAAATAATTATAATAGAAGGTACTGGCGCGGCCCTTAAGCATAACGGAATAGGTATTACAATATTGGTTAGGTTCTAGTCTAACCTTCTAGTAATAGTTATAGAAGATACGCAGCTTTAAATTAAGGATATTATACAGTTCCCTGCTAAACCTCTTCTCTTGGTCTAAATAGAGCTTCATAAGCTCTATATGCATTTTTAAGGTGCCTCTAAGCGGTGTTAGGCTATATTAACATTACATTAGAGATTAAGGTGGGGATTGCTTTGTAGGCTATAGTAGAGATATAGATCTTAATAGAATATAGCATAGTACCTAATCTTACTGTAATAGGGTTCAAAGGTTATTAAATCGCAAAGTAAGGGGATCTTGCGCTTGCTCTTAAGGGGTAGTAGTTAAAGTTGTAGGTTAAATTAGTGGAAGTGATGGATATAGAATGTAAGAACTTGTGCCTAGAGTAATAGAATTAGGACGCGTCTCTGTTAGTATATTATTTGGATTCTATTATAAGTTGAGCTTCTTTTTATTGCGTAGTTGGTGCTTAATCTCTTATAGAGTCCATTTGTGCTCTTCTTCTATATTAATGACTTGCTCCTAGATATTATCTCTAATAGCACTCCCATCTATAGGGACAAATACTCTATTCTCCTAAAGGAAATTACGGAAGTCTTATATAATATCTTTCTTTGTAAGAGCCTATGTTTCCTTTATCTATCTAATAAAGTCCTCCTTTATACAATACTATAGCATGGTGTTATTGTATTTGCGGTCTATATAGTGTGCCATACAGTATACTAAGAATCCGTTTAGGTCCTGTTACTTGGCGTTTATAGGGTCAATGTCTGTGTCCTACGTCTCTGGGTTAATATCTTTCTTATACTGCTTTAGGTAGGTTAACGCCATAATAGGTTAAAAGTAGGTAGGGTTTTCGGTTTTATAGGATCTTGTAGGTTTGCTGTCAAAAGGTAGACAATTTAAAATGTTGTTTAACATATTTCGGACGTTAACTTAGGACCCTAGGTTTAGTAATACTTCTGACCTAAAGTACTTAACTAAATCTTCGTAAGCGTAGTTGTTTGACACGTTTTAGACATTAACTTGGGACCTTAGGTTTAGTGACACTTCTGACCTAAAGTACTCAACTAAATCTTCGTAAACGCGATTGTTCTATGTAATAGACGCAACTTGGTATCTCCTAGTACTTAGTGACACTTCTGTTACTAGTTTTTTATAAGTCTAAGGTAGCACAGTATTACCGGGATCCATTCCATATGAGTGTATATAGCACCCCTGCACGAGACTGTCTCTTCTATTAAAAACCTTGCTGTTCTGTGGTTGTGTATTTAACCACTAATTAGTGTTGGTTACACAGGGTAACTCATCAATAATGACTACTCGAGTAGGTTATAGTGATGTTGGTTGATATGCTTCTTTTTAATTGGAATGAGGAAGGGTAAGGAACTTAAGGTTCCTTACAACGCTAGTGCCGTGGCGACACGTAACAACCACGTGCCTTATTCCCAATAATGACCCTAAGGGTTAAAACATTAACTACCTACTAAGGGAAGCATTAGAAGACACCATCTAGGTGATTAGTCTACTAGAACCTCTCCACGAGGACAAATCTAAGGATAAATCTATCCTATATAGACCTATATTAAATATAGATTAAACGACTACATTAAATAACTTAGCAGAGCTTCCTATAAAGGACATTAAATAGCTACCAATACCTAGCAGAACGGTATCTCTGGATCTGCTAGAAACAAACACTACGCTGGGAGGGCTTTAAGACAATATCTTGGATATAATTGAAACAGGTTCTACCTAGTTAAGTAGTTTACCAGAACTGTTAAATATAGCTCTACGAGCTAATGAGGTCTTGGCCGATCCTTCTACCAACCTCGTCCTACTAGAAGGTTCTAAATGAATTTGATATTAAGCGTATGCAATAGCACTAGCCAATATACCTACCCTATTTGGTTACTACGCTGGCTTTGCTATAGGACTAGTAAAGGACATTAACTGAACTAGATCCTCCCTATATTAAGACAATCTTCTATTAGAACTAAAGAATCTAAAAGAGCTAAGAAAGCACCCTTTGACTACCGGCTTTTAAAAGGCTATGGAAAAAGAATACAACGACCTAAAACGCCAAGGGATATTTGAGACTGTCCTAAAGGAAGAAGCAACCAATAACTAGATCCTTCCGCTAAAATGGGTCTTTAAATATAAGTTTAACAGCGACGGTTACCTTTAAAAGCTAAAGGCTTAACTGTATATCCGTGGAGACCTGCAGATTACTAAAGAAGAGACCTATGTAGCAACCCTAGCTGCTTAAATATTCCGTGCCCTCATGGCTATAGCAGCTGCATTCGATTTGGAGATTTGATAGTATAACGCTGTGAATGCATTTACGAACGCAAGACTAGTCAAGCCAGTCTACTGCTATTGCCTAAAAGGCTTTAATTAAAACGGACATATCCTAAAGCTACTTATGGCGCTATACAGATTAAAAGTCTCACCACTACTTTGGTATAAAGAGCTTACTAGTACACTGGCCAAATTTGGATTAAAGCCTGTCTTAGGTACCAACTGCCTTTACACCAATGGATGACTTGTTATCTTCTTCTATATAGACAATATTGCCGTTCTATTTGCCAAAAAGGACCTTTAAAGATTAGAAGAATTTAAAGCTAAACTTCTACATTAATACAAGATCCGTGCACTAGGAGACCTATAATAGTT